>Ga0172375_10001447_pt1 | contig 38258 bp, 34 predicted proteins | sample LakKiv1m_FD_114537 | JGI IMG/M metagenome (GOLD analysis project Ga0172375, IMG submission 114537) | Freshwater microbial communities from Kabuno Bay, South-Kivu, Congo - kab_092012_11.1m | ecosystem: Environmental > Aquatic > Freshwater > Lake | place: Democratic Republic of the Congo... | reverse complement strand
TGAGGGTCGTGTCACGCTGGAACTCCAATCAAGGACAAGCCCAATTTGGGGGATAAACAAGGGGGCGTCGCCCCCTTGTTCGTCAATGCTCCGCGGGCGATGCGGATCTCGCGCAGTTGGTCATTTTTTCTGTTGCTGGGTCTGGTCATCTGGGAGCCTTGTGTCCGTCAGCCGTTCTGCGGCGTTGCGGATTCTACTCCCAGGTTGCCGCGATCACCGACAGATTGTCGCACTCGCGCCCCGCGCGCCGTTCGGCCTCGTCCAGCAGTTGGGGCACGGCCTGGATGATGCCGCTCATTTGCACAGCGCCACAGATTATCTTGCCGGACAGAGGACCCCATAGCCCGTCCGAGCACAGCATCAGGGTATCGCCGATGTCCAGTTTGGTTGACGCGGACACATCGACCTGAGGAGGCATCGCCGCGCCGAGGCAATTGTAGATCCGGTTGCGCTCGGGATGCGCGGCGAAAGCCTCTTCGCGGACGAGTCCCTGGTCGATCAGTTGCCGTACCCGCGAATGGTCCCTGGTCTGCACCAGGATCCGGCCGTCGCGGATATGGTAGAGCCGCGAGTCGCCTGCGTGCGCCCAGCAGGCGACGTCGTTCTGCACCACGCAGGCAACACAGGTGGTGCGCGGCGCTTCCGGCAGCCCGTCCTCCGTGGCGTGCTGGAGGATTGCGTGGTGGGCGCCGGTGATCGACCAGCGCAGGAACAGGGCAGGATCGGACAAATCGGGCTTGGCCTCGCGCCGGAAGGCCCCGGTAATGAACTGCATGGCGATCTGCGCCGCGATTTCGCCGTGCTGATGTCCTCCCATGCCGTCCGCTACCAGCATCAACAGGGCTTCCTTGCTATAGCAATAGGCAATGCGATCCTGGTTGGACCTGCGCGCCCCGCGCCGGCTCTCCTGGTAGATGGAGAATTGCATCGCGCTGCTTACCGTCCGAAGCGCCAGCCGGCCAGCTTCAGGACCATGCCGCGCAGACCGACCTCAGGTGACGAACCGGATACGACGGGTTCGCGCTCTCCCATCAGGACTTTCTGCAGCGCGAACACGCTTTGCGGTCGCTCCAGGTGGTCCAGCCGCAGGCACCAGTCTATGGTTTCGAGCAGCTGCGCCGAGTATTTTCCACCCCACAATTTCTTGGCCGAAACATATTTGTCGTTGCCCAGGCGCTTGTCCGCGGCCGGGGGCGCGGCGGAGGCCATGCAGGCATACATGCTCGCGCCCACGCTGTAGATGTCGCTCCAGGGCCCGAGCAGCTCGCGCTTGTGGTATTGCTCGGGCGAGGCGAAGCCGGGCGTGTACATCGGACTCAGGCGCGTCGCTTCTTCGGTCAGCGTCTGTCGCGCCGCGCCAAAATCGATCAATACGGGAGTGCTGTCGTTGCGGATGTAGATGTTGGACGGTTTGATGTCGAGGTGCAGCAGCTTGTTGGTGTGCACTTCGCGCAGGCCGTTCAGGAGCGAGGCGAACGCGCGGCGAATGAATTCTTCCTTGAGGCTGCCGCGGTGATGCTCGACATGCTCCTGCAGCGTGCGCCCGCGCTCGTAGCGCATCACCAGATACGCCGTCTCGTTGGCACGGAAGAAATTCAACACCCGCAGCACGTTGTTGTGCGACAGGCGCGCGAGCGATTTGCCCTCCTCGAAAAAACACTTCATGCCGTAGCGGAAGGTCGCCAGGTTCTCCTCGGCGACCGCGGGCAGCACGGCGCCCTCGCTTCTGAGCGCGAGCGAGGAGGGCAGGTACTCCTTGATCGCCACCGGCACGTCGTTCTCGTCGTGGGCGAGATAGACGATGGAAAAGCCGCCGCAGCAGAGCACCTTGACGATGCGGTAGTTCTGCAGTTGATATCCGCCGGCTAGCGGCTGGTTCGCTTGCGTGGGCATTGCCTGGGCGCAGCCTCTGTTATGATTATGATGAAAAGATCGCGTTCCCGAAGCATTTTCGGTCTGCAAGCAGGCAAAGTAAAGCGCACTAAGTCACACTGGGCCACACTCTTGTATCCGCAGCACATTTGAACGGACTCACATGATCCAAAGCATGACCGGCTACGCGGCGCTCGCGCGCGAAACCGCGCAAGGCTCGCTGTTTCTCGAGCTGAAAAGCGTCAATAACCGCTTTCTCGACGTTCAGTTCCGCATTGCCGAGGAACTGCGCTCGCTCGAACCGAGCCTGCGCGAGCTGATCGCCGCCAGGATCGGGCGCGGCAAGATCGACTGCCGCGTCAGTTTCACGCCGGCCGCGGCAGCCGGCAAGCAGCTTTCGCTCAACGCCGAGTTGTTGCAACGGCTGGCCGAACTCGATCGCGAAGTGCGCGCCGCCATTCCCGGGGTGCAGCCGCTGCGCGCGGGCGAAGTGCTGCACTGGCCCGGCATGCTGGGGGACGCCGCGATCAAAGCCGACGATCTGCGCGAGCCGTGCTTCGCGCTGATGCGCGAGGCACTGTCCGAGCTTTGCGCCACGCGCTTGCGCGAAGGCGGGAAACTCGGCGAGATGATCCTCGAGCGCGTCGCCAAAATGCAGGCGCTGGTGGACCGGGTCGCGCCTCTCCTGCCCCTCGCCGTTGCCGCCTACCAGGAGAAGCTGGCGGCGCGCTTGCGCGAGGCGTTGGCGTCGAATGACGAGGAGCGCATACGCCAGGAGATCTCCGTATTCGGGATCAAGGTCGACGTCGCCGAGGAACTCAACCGGCTCGCAGCGCACCTGCAGGAAGTGCGCCGCGTGCTCGCTGCGGGCGGCTCAGCGGGCAAACGCCTGGACTTCCTCATGCAGGAACTCAACCGGGAGGCCAATACGCTCGGGTCGAAGTCGGTGTCCAGAGAGGTCTCCGAGGGCGCGATCGAACTGAAACTGCTGATCGAGCAGATGCGCGAGCAGATCCAGAACATCGAATGACCTCCAGCCCGGTCCAGTAACGTCCGAACCGGTCTCTTTTCCCCCCTCATTTCCCTCTGAAAGTCGTCCAAGGCGCGGGCGGAGGTGGACCAGGGCATCGACGTGGCCCAGGCCAAACGCGAGAGAACGGCTGAAGCGAAGCGGGCCGGCACCATGGCGGAATTGTGCGAACAGTTCCTCGACCGCGATATCCGCCTGCGCTACAAGCACCCCGGGCGTATCGAAAGCCTGTTCCAGCGCGACGTGCTGCCGGTGATCGGAAGGCTGGCGCCGCTCGATGCAAAGCCGACTGACGTGGTTCGAGGTCGACGAGATTCGCGTGCGCGAGGATGGCGGCGCCTTCCGCGTCATCTACGTGGCGAAATTTTCGGAAGCGATCTATATCGCTGCATGCTTTCCAGAAGAAGGCGCGCAAGACGGCGAAGCAGGACATCGAGCTTGCGCGGCAGCGTTTCAGGGAATTGGTGCAGGAGAGAAGACAGCCATGAGCAGGAAACTGAAAATTACCCGCGGGTCCGGCAATGTCTTTGCCGACATCGGCTTCGACAAGGGCGAGGCCGAGAACTTGAAGCTGCGCGCCGAGCTGATGATGCGCATCGAGGACTGCTTCCGCAAAAGCGGCGCACCGCAAGCGGCAATGGCCGAGGCGCTGGGCCTGGCGACGCCGCGCTTCAATGCGCTGCTCAACATCGCCACCTGCGCGGGGCTGAGCGTGCGGCTGCTGGTGAAGAAGGCGGCTTGAGATCTTGCCATCCCCGATGCGGTCCACCAGAAAAATCCACCTGGTGGAACGCGGACCGGTTGGGTCAATTACGGTTTTTATTTGATGTCCGAGACTTCGCGCAAGCCGCGGCGATTGGCACGGCTGGAAAGCGGCGGCGAATTGGCCGGACGCTGTGCCAAGAAGGGGCCGATCGAATTCACTGCTTCCCGCCGTAGCGAGCTGCCAGCCCAGTCAAGGACATGTTTTCGGCAACCGCATCGTGCGGCATTAGCACGTAGCGCCACGGCTTTCCCCCGTAGCTCGCGGCATGTTCCGTGGCGTTGCGGCACCATTTGGTCGCTGCGTCCCGTTTCACCCGCACGACCGGATCGTCGAGCTGGTTGCTGGCTTTAGGCTCCAGCATATAGATCGCATCTGCTGTCTCGGCGACGAAATCAGGTTGATACTCCAGGTGGTCCGCGCCCTGACGATAGAAAATCTGAAACTGGCCCTTGGCGGGCTTGAACCACCTGATCGCCTCGCGTTCGAGAATTGCCGCTAGCTTGCGTTCGGCATCCGAGTCGAATTTTTGCACCGGATACAGGCAGCGGCTGAAGCCGCCGAACAGATACCTCGCCATGTTGCTCTTGTCGGCCGGGGACACCCGATAGTCGGCGGGCGGTTCCTGGACGGAATAGGTGTAGGCGCTTGGTTTCAGTTCGGTAAAGCCTTTGCTGATCTTCACTTCGTAGCCGGTCACATCCTCCCAGTAATGGTCCTGCATCTGCGCGTGGATAAAGCGCGCAATGTCGCGCTGATAACAGCGCAGTACCTTGCGCGTGTCGTCTTCGGATAAGTAGGTCTGAAGATGCTTCACCGTCTGCACCGCCAGGTCATAGAGCAGATCGGCATGTTCGTCGTAAGAAACGTCGTTGAAATCGACGAGTCCGCTGACCACGTAGTCCTCCAGCCGCGCTTCATCGATGCCGCCGCGGCCGAGCGCGACGACTTCTGTTCCGCCCGTCCGCAGGTACTTGACCCAAAGATCCTCGGATACAGCCGGATAATTCATCCCATCCAGCTTGAGAGAAAACGACTTGAATCCCGACTTCACTTCGCCCTTGGGAATGACCAGAATGCGTGGAATACCGATGGTTTGCTGCGTGACCAGCGCGATCGTTTTGGCCACCACGGCCGCGATGTCGGGTTTCTCTCCGACGCCTTCCAATTCCAGTTGCGCGGGCTGGCGCCGTTCCTCGACTGCCTTGACGATGGCCGCCTGGACCTCGGGTTTTTTCAGGTGCTCGACCGTAGGCAGTGTCTGCGGCTGATTCTCCAGCGTGCGGATCACCTCGTAGGCTATTTGCGCCACCTTCTGCTCTTCCGGTTTGGCGAACAGCGGCGCCACGTCCTTGCCGGCCAGCGTTGTGCTGCTCGTCACCTGCGCCGGCTGCAGCCCCAACTTGGTCGCAAGTTGCGACTGCGATACCACGGTGCCGGTCTTTTGCGCGAGGACATCAGGATCGAGCACCACGGACTGCATGCGGATCGCCGAGTCTGGCTGGTTGGCCGCGTCGATGATCTCCTGGAATCGGTCGTGGGCGACGATGTTGAGCCTGTCCACCGCCGTCACGCCGGTACGCTTGCCGTAGGGCAGGCGCAAACCGCGGCCGATCGACTGCTCGATCAAAATGCGCGCATTGGCGGCGCGCAGCGGCACGATGGTGTAGAGATTGGTCACGTCCCAGCCTTCTTTGAGCATGTTGACGTGGATGACGATCTCGGTCGGTTCCTCTGTGTGCTCTACCTTGAGCAGGCGCTCGATCATCTCCTCCTCTTCGGCCCCGGTACGGCTGGAGTCCACCTGGATCACCTTGTCCTTGTAGCGCCCCTCGAAAAAAGCATCCGATTGGATCAACTGCAGCAACTGGCCCGCATGCGTGGTGTCGCGCGCGATCACCAGCAGGAAGGGTTTGACGATCGCGTTGTCGGTCTCACGCGCGTAGGTTTCCAGATCGACTTTGACGCTCTCGTGCAGGCGTATGCCGTCTTCCAGCTTCAGGCGCTCGATTTCCTCGGCCGACATGCCGGCCGGGTTGAAATTCTTGCGCGTGACCACGGCCGGCTCCTTGACGAAGCCGTCGGCCATGGCGACACCGAGCGGATAATCGTAGATCACGTTCTTGAACGCCACCGCACCGCGCGCGGACTCCACGAACGGCGTTGCCGTCAGCTCCAGGCCGAGGATAGGCTTGAGTTCGTTGATTGCCCTTATCCCGGCGCTGGCGCGGTAGCGATGCGATTCGTCCATCAGCAGCACCAGATCGGGCAACCCCGCGAGATAGTCGAAATAGCTCTCGCCGATGTATTCCGACAGGCGCTTGATGCGCGGCGACTTGCCGCCACGCACCTCGGAGGTGATTTTCGAAATATTGAAAATGTTGATCTTACAGCGCAGCAGCACATCGAACAGCGTGCCGGCCATGGCCTCGTAGTTGTCGCCGGTGATCAGCGCCGGCGCATCGGTCGCGAACTCGGCGATGCCTTTGAACACGTATTTCGGCGTGTTGGGCGTGAAGTCGGCAATGAGCTTGTTGTAGATCGTGAGATTCGGCGCCAGCACGAAGAAGTTGTTGATGCCGTGCGCCAGATGCAGATAGCTGATGAACGCGCCCATCAGCCGCGTCTTGCCCACCCCGGTGGCGAGCGCAAAGCACAGCGAGGGAAATTCGCGCTCGAAGTCCGTGACCGAGGGGAATTCGCTGCGAATGGCTTCCAGAGCGGCTTCCAGGTCAGCGGCGTCTGCCCCTTTTCGCGGCGGCGCAATCTCGGTGATGCGATCCAGCATCTCCAGCGAACGGCGCTGCGGCGGTCGCAGGCTGAGGCGGCCGGCGATGGCATTGACGTGGCGGTTCATGGTTGGCGCTGTCCTCTATTCGGTTCCTGCTGTCCGGCCTGCGCTGATATAATCATCCTATGAGTTCCAAGCTTTCCACTGCGAACCCCTACTTGCGCGACCCGGTCGAGCGCCAGCGCAGCGTGCTCACTACGGTATCCACTTCCTCTGCCATAGAGGGTATCCACGCACCGTTCAAGCAAGCCGTGGTGATACTTCCGTCCGGCAGCGAGACGAGTACTCAGGCCAGTACAGCGCTTCAAGGCCGCCTCACTTCCCGAAAATCCTAATCTGCGACCGCAGGGTCCGCGCGATAACGGCGCGGAATATCCCCGCAATCGGCGCATAGTCACGGCCCATCGCCGCCTGAATCGCGGCGATATAGCGGCGCTTCTCATTCCCGCGTATCCCGCCAAAATCAAGCGCCGGCAATTCCGCCTGAAATGCCATCAGCGTTGCCAGAAGGCGGGCGCAACGCCCGTTCCCTTCTCGAAACGGATGAATCAGAATCAGCTCGGCGTGCACAACACCTAATGCATGCGCTTGTTCGTCGGCATCGCTGAATCGGCAGGGCGTGAATTTTCGCAACGCCCCGCGTTCGAGTTCGTGCATGAGCCTGGGCACCTGATTTGCCGCCGCGAATGGAAATCCGTCCTTTTTCATGTTGACTTGCCGATACTCCCCCGCCCAGGGATAGATTTCCCCCAGCCAGAGCCGGTGCATGCGGCAAACCTCCTCTGCCGTGAATCGCTGGTCCACGGCGGTCTCGTCGATCAGTCGATCCGTGGCGGCGAGGAGCGCTGCGGATTCGCGGCGCGCCATCTCCCGCACCGACTGGATGCCGGCCAGGTTCTGCAGCACGCGCCCTCGGGAGCCCGGCTCGAACTCCGCCTCCGCCCCCTGCGCCTTGTATCGCCCTTCGCCACGCATATGCCGGTCCTCGCTATTCCAGGTCCAGAGCCTGCTGTCCCGGCTCCGGCGGCTTTTGCGGCAGGTTTTCCACCCGCAGACTGTAGTCGTCATGGCCCCATTCGCAGCGGGAAAGCACCTGCTTGGGAATCTTCTTCACCGTGAGGTTGGGATACTCACCTTTGCCGCGGAATGCGGGGCACAGCACCAGCAGCGAGCGCTCCGGCCCGACCTCGTCGGAGAGCTGCTGCAACTGCTCATGGTTCAGCGTGGCCGTGGTGACGTAGATAAAATCGCGCTCGGTCGAATGGCCGTGCTGCCAGTACACCGCGTCGGAGGGCGCGTAGACGAAGCCCTCCAGCTTGCACAGCGCCTCGGCCAGCATCGCGGCGTTGTAGTCGCGGTGGATGACCCAGTTTCCCCATTTGTCCTTTTCCAGCAGCGAGGGTGCGATGCGGTAGTAGCGGAAGCCACCGCCGCCTTTCCAGTCCACGGCTTCGGAGATGCCGCCTTTGTCCTCGCCGTCAATGACTTTCGTCAGGCGCGGAATGATGTGCGTGTGGCAATGCTCGCCCAGCTCCACCATGATCCAGCGGCGGCCCATCTTGTGGGCGACCGCGCCGGTGGTGCCGGAGCCGGCGAAGGAATCTAGGACGAGGTCGCCGGGCTTTGTGGCAAGATCAAGTACGCGCCGAATTAACTTCTCCGGTTTTGGCGTAGCGAATGAATCCTCGGGATTGATCGCCTTTACTTCTTCACGCGCCTCGTGATTGTTGCCTGCTTCAGTGTGAAGCCATATTGTCGCAGCAGGAGGACCGGCAATCTTTAACTCACTGAGGAATGTCTTCCTGGAAGGATTTGCCGCACCGTCCGCGCCGAACCAAATTTCACCGCCCTCATCCAGCTGCCGCAGCGTGTCAGCGGGAAACCGAGGCGACGTACCCCGTGGTGGAGTCCAAACGACGCCATTCTTGAATCGATACGAAAATGCCTGCTCTTTCTCCGAACCGGTTCTTTTTGCATAAAGCGGAGTAGCTTTCCACACACCCTTCGGGTGGTTATCAGGATTCCGGTACCTGTCGTCCATTTGCGAAGTGCGTTCGAGCCGATATGGTCTCCATATTTCCTTGTTGGTCGCATAGATCAGTACATGATCATGATTTTCAGCGAGCCATTTGGCATCGTTGGCCACCGTGTATTTCTTTTGCCAGACGACGTTTCCGACGAAATTGCCGCGCCCAAATACCTCGTCAGACATCACCTTCAGGTAATGCGCCTCGTTGTCGTCGACCGTGATCCACAGGGAGCCGTCGTTGGACAACAGCCGGCGGATGATCTCCAGCCGGTCGCGCATCAGCGACAGCCAGATAGAATGCTCCACCCCGTCGTCGTAATGGGTGAAAGCGCTGCCGGTGTTGTAGGGCGGGTCGATGAACACGCACTTCACCTTACCCGCAAACTCAGCCTCCAACGCCTTCAACGCCAGCAAGTTGTCGCCGAAGATCAACCGATTATCGAAGATGTCCCTGTCCGTCACCCGATGTTTCGCGTGATACGACTTCGTCGGGTCTTCCAGCAGAATGCGCGGCTCCAGCTTCGGCCGGTTCTCCTTGCCGATCCAGGTGAGTTCGAGTTTTTGTCTATTGCTCCCCATAGCTTGGATTACTCGCTACGCACAAATCCTATCGGCTGCTTCTTCTCCGCGGGCGGTGTCATCATCTGCCGGATCGCATCGAAGACGACTTTGAACTGAGCGTCATACTTCCGCTCAAGAGCATCGAGCCTGGAGGCCAGTTCTTTGTGCTCGGCCAACACACGGCGCATCTGCACGAAAGCACGCATGATTTGAATGTTCACCTTCACTGCACGCTCGCTTCGCAGAACGCTGGAGAGCATAGCCACCCCTTGTTCTGTAAACGCCATTGGCGCTGACCGGACCCCACCCCAGCTTGGAATCACATTTTGTGATTTCAAGTCTTGCCATTCCTCGGCCGTTAAAATGAACATAAAATCGTCAGGAAAGCGATCTGGGTTCCGTTTGATCGCCTGCGACAGGGTTCGCGGCTCGACATCGTAGAAAACTGCCAGATCGCCGCCGAGAATAATGCGATGGCCGCGCAGCCGGAAGATGCAACGCTCAATAGAAGCGACAGAAACAGGATTTTCAGAAACGGTCATTTTTCGGTCCTCATTTCATCTCGCCAGAACCCGTTGGCCGAAAATCCACCGCGAGTGTTAGCAGAAATGCCCCTAGCCGCCTCGCTTCCTCCGCCGTCAAGTCACGCGGTATTACCACCTGGGCGAGGAAATCCGATCTAAGCGGGAAGCTCATTGGCAGACCGGCGGAGGCCGACATCGCAGGGATCACCTGAGCAGAAGACGCATCTTGCGCGCGGACGGCAGCAAGTTTTTTGGGTGCATTCCCACCCGTCTTTCCATTTCTTTCCGGTGTCCCACGATTCCGCATTTTAAATGCGGCGGGATTTTCGACCCAGCGGACAAAGTCCGAAATAGCTCGCGAGACCCGCCGCTGATATTGCGCAAGGCTGTTCGGTGCAAGGACATTGGGATGCCGATTGTTATAGCGGATTACGGCCGTGTTTACCTCGATTCCGCGTACGTCCGCGTCGTCTGCGACATCGTCCAGTATCTTGACGCAAGCCGCCTTCAAACCGGCTCCCGTATTGGCGTTAACCATTCCCTTTGCCACACTGGTGTCCAGGAATTTCAGCAATGAACTCTTAGAGTAATCGGACGACATGGCAGACCCCATCAAAGTTGTAAATAGGTTAAGTATAAATGGATATTTACGTTTTTACAATATCTATTTCGCTTTATTTCCTATTTATCCATTCGTTCATTTCTGGGGCGGCAGCCGTAGAGCTATGCAACCGTCCAGCGCAACGAAAACAGCAGCTCGGTTCGCTTACGCTGCATTAAATTTCCTTCAATAGCGGCAATCAGTTCGTCGCGCTGCTTGTCCACCTTATCCTGCGCATCGAACAGTGAACGGCGCTTGTCGTTGCGTTGTGCTTCGAGGGCCTTGATCTGCTTTTGCCCGTCGAGCTTGTCTTCCAGTGTCAGGGCACTCGTCGCGGCGCGGCGCGCCTCTTTGATCTGCCGGTCGATCTCCTTGATCTCGCGTTCAAGACCGAGTTTGAGATCATCCGCCCAGCCTTCGAGCTTGTCGGCCTCGGCTTCGAACAGGAGTGCATTGCGCTCGGAGATGTCCCGCTGGATGGAAACTTGGCGCTGTTGGATGACCGAATCGAATTCCGCAGGCGCAGCAGCTATTTGGGCGGACGCATTGACCTTTCCTGGCAAGGTAAGCAGGCGTGTTGCCACTTCTTCATCTATCGACTGCCCATCGTCAGTGTTGGCGGCGACGATCAGGTGGTCTTCGGCGTGGTCCAGCGATTCGACGCTGAAGAGCGACAGCGTCAACCAGCCTGCCTTGCCGATGAGCGGCTCCAACACCGTGACCCGGCCTTCATGGTCGCCATAGACGAACTGCAACTGCGTGGGCGGCAGGTCGCGGCCCTTGGCCTGTGCCAGCACTGCCGCCGCCAGGGGATGATTCAGTCGGTACAGATGCGCCTCGCCCGAGCGGCGGGGCAGTTCGTAGAGCCCGAGTTCGATCGGGCCGGCGGCTGTCTGCTCGTATCCCTGGGGTTTGGAATTAAGGCGGAAGGACGAATCGCCGATAAACTCGGCGTGGCCGTTGAGTTCGTGCCGGGTGATCTGCATCAGCAGGCGCTCGTAGCGATTCAGGTAGGCTTTGGAGGCCTCGTCGCGCAATTTTAATTTTTCGCGTACCTCGTCGTCGAAGTTTTCCAGCAGTTGCTGCCGGGTGCGTGTCATCGCCTCGTTGATCTCGAAACTCAGTTCCAATTGCAGTTGGTCGAACGCGGCCTGAATTTCTTCCGGCTTGCGGCAGCGCTGGTAGATGGCGGCGATGCGTTTCTCGAAGTCCACGCCGGACTCGATCGCCCCGAGAATTTCGTCGCTGGAGCCGAACACGCCTTCGAACAACTGGAACTTCTCGGCGAGGAGCTGGAACGCGCGCAGGTCGGCCGCGTTGCTGCGGTTGAGAAAATTCACCACCACCACATCGCGCAACTGGCCATAGCGGTGGCAGCGACCGATGCGCTGCTCGATGCGCTGCGGGTTCCAGGGCAAGTCGTAGTTCACCACCAGCGAGCAGAACTGCAGGTTGATGCCCTCGGCGCCGGCCTCGGTGGCGATCATGATGCGGCCCTGTTCGCGGAAGTAGTCCACCAGCGCTGCGCGCATGTCGGCGGTACGCGAACCGGTCATGCGGTCTGTGCCCTGGTGGCGTTCCACCCAGGCAGCGTAGATCTCTTTGGAGCGCTCGTCGGTGTTGGAGCCGTTGAACAACACGATGCCTTCGGCAAACGGGCTGTCGCCCAACACGCGCAGCAGGTAATTCTGGGTGCGGCGCGATTCGGTGAAGATGATGGCCTTTTGTACGCCGCCGAGCTGCGCAGCTTTGGCAAAGGCGATATCGAGCGCCTTCAGCAGCGCCTTGCCCTTGGCGTTGTGCTCGATGGAAGTGGCGAGTCGGGCGAATGCGTCGAGGTCGGCGATTTCCTGCTCCAGGGCGGCGCGGTCCGCAGCCGAGAGCGGCGCGTCGGCTTCGTCTTCGCTCCATTCGTCGGCCGTTTCATCGAGTGTTTCGTAGTCCCGGTCCAGTTCCTGCTCCAGGGATTCCGCCGGCTCTTGCTTGCGCAGCTTGGCTTTCAGGCGCGCGGACATGGTGCTGAGCGCGCCCGCGATGGCGAAGGTCGATGAGGCGAGCAGCTTGCGCAGCACCAGGGTCATCAGCGAGCGCTGACTCGCCGGCAGCGCCTGCAGGTTGTCGCGCTGCAGGTAGTCGGAGACCAAGTGGTACAGCCGGTCTTCGCTTTCTTCAGGTTTGAAGTCCTGCACCAGCGGCCAGCGCCGGGTGTATTTGATATAGGGCAGAACCTGGCGGCGCAGGGTGCGATGGCAGACGGGTTTCAGCCGGGCCTTCAGCGTCTGAAACACCTGTTCTTGGTTGAGGTTTGCGAACTGCTCGCGAAAACTCTTCAAGTCGCCGAAGGTGTGTTCGTCGATGAAGCTGACCAGGCCGAATAGCTCAAGCAACGAGTTCTGCAGCGGTGTGGCCGTGAGCAGCAGCTTGTCCCTGCCGGCCAGCGCCAGCTTCAGCGTGTTGGCGATAACGTTCTGCGGCTTGTACACGTTGCGCAGGCGATGCGCTTCGTCGATGACCACCAGGTCCCAGGGCAGGGCGTGCACGTCGCGCGCCTTGCCCTTGGCGAATTGGTAGGAGCAGATGACGATCTCGGCCGCCTCGAACGGACGGAACTGGCCTTGCTTGATCGCCGCGTTGTAAGACTTGGATTCCAGGATGCGGCAGGGGAGAAAGAACTTCTCCGTCAGCTCCTGGTACCACTGCGTGCGCAGGTTCGAGGGCACGATGACCAGAATGCGGCGCTTGCGCTCCGCCCACTTCTGCGACAGCACCAGGCCGGCCTCGATGGTCTTGCCGAGGCCGACTTCATCGGCCAGCAACGCACCCTTGGAAAGGGGCGATCTGAAAGCGAACAGCGCCGCGTCGATCTGGTGCGGGTTCAGATCGACCTGCGCGTCCACCAACGCCGCCGCCAGCTTTTCGACGCTGTCGGGCGGGCAGCGGCGCGTTAGCTGATAGGCGATGTATTTGGCGTGGTAGTCGGTCAGTTCCATGCTCGGGCTGCGACTGGAATCCTGAGGCCGGGTGGTATTTGTTTTGGTGTGACGTGAATGGTACAGCGTTATGTCGCGCCGCGGTGACCCGTGCTAGTCGGGCAGCGGCTGCGGGGGTGAGCGGTTTGTCGTTGACGCTAAAGCTGTTGCGTCGCGGTAGAATGGCACGTCTGATGACGTTACCGAGCCATTCTGTGGAGCCATGCGTGTAGTCCGAACTACTACGCGACCCGAATTTGTCACCTAACCGGATAATTCCAATGGCATTAGCCGTGCAGCGTAATACTCAGATCCAGAACATCGAGTAAAGAGCGCGTTGATCATGACCGGCAACCTGTTTATCGTCAGCGCCCCCTCCGGCGCGGGCAAGTCGACACTTGCCGCCAAGCTGCTGGAAGAGGACAGGGATATTCACTTGTCGGTGTCCTACACCACGCGTGCTCCGCGCCTGGGCGAGGTCGATGGCCGCGACTATCACTTCGTCGACAAGGCCAGGTTCATGGGCATGCTCGAGCGCGGCGAGTTCCTCGAAAGCGCCGCAGTGCATGGCAATCACTACGGCACCTCGCAGGCCTGGATACGCGCGCAGCACGCGGCCGGGCGCGATGTTCTGCTCGAAATCGACTGGCAGGGCGCACAGCAGGTGCGGCGGATTTTTGCCGATACCGTCGGTATTTTCATCCTGCCGCCCTCGATCGCGGAACTGGAGCGGCGCATGCGCCGGCGCGGCCAGGACAGCGACGAAGTCATACGGCGGCGGCTGGCGGTTGCTGCCGATGAAATGAGTCATGCAGCCGAGTTTGAATATGTTATCATTAACAATGACTTCGATGAGGCGCGCCGCGACCTGATCGCGGTTGTGCGTGCGTCCAGGCTGGTTTATTCGCGCCAGCTCGAGCGCTATCCCGACGGGTTCAAATTTTGACGCGGGAGCGATTCGGGGGAAACCGTCCTCCACGCTCTCCTAGACCGGGGTTGCCGCAAGACTTTTGTGGCAAGCTCCTAACCAAGGAACAATATGGCCCGCATCACCGTTGACGACTGCATGAAGCTGATCTCCAATCGTTTCGAACTGACGCTCGCCGCGACTTACCGCGCGCGCCAACTGACCAATGGAGCCACACCCTTGGTCGAGCCGGACCGGGACAAGGCCACGGTCATCGCGCTGCGCGAGGTCGCCGCCGGCAAAGTAGGCAAGGAACTGCTCAACCGGGCGAACGCCACGTAACAACCAGGCGGGTTTCCCCGCCTTCTTCCAACGGCGGGGGCGCATGCACAAATGACTGCTCTCGCTGAATTCACCGGCAACCTGGCCAGCTACCTCAAACCGCCCGACATCGGGCGCATAGAGGAGGCGTACCAGTTCAGCGGCAAAGCCCACAAAGGGCAGTACCGCGAGTCGGGCGAGCCCTACATCTCGCACCCGCTCGCGGTGGCCGGGATTCTCGCCGACTGGCACCTCGATCCGCAGGCGCTGATGGCGGCGCTATTGCACGATGTCGTGGAGGACACCGAGGTCTCCAAGGAGGAGATCAGCCAGCGTTTCGGCAAGGCGGTGGCCGAGCTCGTCGACGGCGTGTCCAAACTGGACAAAATCGAGTTCCAGTCGCATGAGGTCGCCCAGGCGGAAAATTTCCGCAAGATGCTGCTGGCGATGGCGCGCGATGTGCGCGTGATCCTGATCAAGCTCGCCGACCGCCTGCACAACATGCGCACCCTCGGCGCGGTGCCTCCACACAAGCGCCGCCGCGTCGCGCGCGAAACGCTGGAGATCTACGCCCCCATCGCCAACCGGTTGGGCCTGGACAACCTGTACCAGGAAATGCAGGAGCTCGCCTTCTCGCACATGTACCCGCTGCGCTTCCGGGTGCTGGCCAAGGCCACCAAATCGGCGCGCGGCAACCGCCGCGAGGTGGTGGGCAAGATCCTCGAGGAGATCAGGAAGCGCCTGCCGGAGGCGGGCATCGAGGCCCAGGTCACCGGGCGCGAGAAACACCTCTACAGCATCTACAAGAAGATGCGCGAGAAGAACCTGTCGTTCTCGCAGGTGCTCGACATTTACGGTTTTCGCATCGTGGTCAAGGACCGGCCCTCGTGCTATCTCGCGCTGGGCGCGCTGCACGGGCTGTACAAACCTGTGCCGGGCAAGTTCAAGGACTATATCGCCATTCCGAAAGTGAATGGCTATCAGGCTTTGCACACGACGCTGTTCGGCCCCTTTGGCACGCCGGTGGAAATCCAGATCCGCACGCGCGACATGCATCGCGTGGCCGAAGCCGGCGTCGCCTCGCACTGGCTGTACAAGACCTCCGGCGCCAGCCTCAACGAGCTGCAGCACAAGACGCACAGATGGCTGCAATCCCTGCTCGACATCCAGAGCGAGAGCGGCGACGCGGCCGAATTCCTCGAACACATCAAGGTGGACCTGTTTCCCGACGAAGTCTACGTGTTCACCCCCAGGGGCAAGATCATGGCGCTGCCGCGCGGCGCCACCGCCGTGGATTTCGCCTACGCCGTGCACAGCCAGGTCGGCAACCGCTGCGTCGCCACCAAGATCAATCACGAGCTGGTGCCGCTGCGCACGGAACTCAAGAACGGCGACCGCGTCGAGGTGATTACGGCGCCGCATGCCAACCCCAATCCGGGGTGGCTCAATTACGTCAAAACCGGCAAGGCGCGTTCGCACATTCGTCATTTCCTCAAGACCATGCACTACGCAGAGTCGACGGAACTGGGCGAAAAGCTGCTCAACCAGGCCTTGCGCGCGCTCAAGACCGACCTTGCCGAAGTCGGCGCCGAGCGGTGGGAAAAGCTGCTGCGCGACGCCGGCTCCAAATCGCGCCAGGAAGTGTTCGCCGACATCGGCCTGGGCAAGCGCCTGGCGGCGGTGGTGGCGCGAAGGCTGCTAGCCGCCTCCGAGCAGGCCCAGCCGGAAGGCAAGATCGGTCCCATGGTCATCCGTGGCACCGAAGGCCTGGCGGTGCAGTTCGCCCGATGCTGCCGGCCCATTCCCGGCGACGCCATCATCGGCTCGTTCAAGAAGGGGCAGGGCATGGTGATCCACACCCATGACTGCCCCACTGCGGCCAAGTCACGCGCCGATCGGGACAAGTGGCTGGACGTGGAATGGGCGCCGGAAGTCGGGCGCATGTTCGACGTCAGCATCCGCGTGACGGTGGTGAATCAGCGCGGCGTGCTGGCGAAAGTGGCGCAGGCGATTGCCGAGCAGGACTCGAATATCGACAATGTCAGCATGGACGAGGACCACAGTGCTTATACCGGCATGCAGTTCACGCTGCAGGTGAGCGACCGCCTGCACCTGGCGCGCATCATGCGCGGCCTGCGCCACATCCCCGAGGTCATCCGCATCGCGCGCATGAGGGGTTGAGTAATGAACATCAAGTCACGACGCGGGGAGAGGGGATGAAAATCAGTGCCAATGGCATGCACATCAACTACACCATCGAGGGCGATGGACCCTGGCTCACCCTGAGCCATTCCCTTGCCTGCAATCTCGGCATGTGGGACGAGGAGGCGAAGCGCCTGTCGAAACGCTACAAGGTGCTGCGCTACGACACGCGCGGCCACGGTGGGAGCAGCGCGCCCGCCGGCGCGTATACGCTGGACCTGCTGGCCGACGATCTGCATGGCCTGCTCGGGGCGCTGGGCGTGCAATCCACGCACTTCGTCGGCTTGTCCATGGGCGGGATGGTAGGCCAGAACTTTGCGCTCAAGTACCCGGGCATGTTCGACAGTCTGGCTTTGTGCGACACCACCAGCCGCTATCCCGCCGACGCAGCGGGCCTGTGGGCGGAGCGCATCAGGACCGTCGAAACCCAGGGCATGGAGCCCCTGGTCGCGCCTACGCTTGCGCGCTGGTTCACGGAACCGTTCAGGAAAGCGCGCCCGGAAGTCGTGGAAAGAGTGGCGGCCATGATCCGCACCACGCCGGTACCGGGTTACGTCGGCTGCAGCCACGCGATCCCGAAAATAAGTCTGACCGCGCGCCTGAAGGAAATCCGCTGCCCGGCCGTGGTCATCGTCGGCATGGACGATCCCGGCACGCCGGTCGCGATGGCCAAGGAAATACACCAGGCGTTGCCGGGCTCGAAACTGGTGATTATTCCCTCCGCCGCGCACCTTTCCAACCTGGAGCAGCCGGATGCGTTCAACCGGGCGCTGGGTGAATTCCTCGACCGGGCGAGCAGGTAGAACGGAGGCGATCATGGGCACCATCGAAACCGGACCGGGCATCGACTTCTCGGCATTCTGGATGCCGTTCTCCGCCAACCGGCAGTTCAAGCACGCGCCGCGGCTGCTGGTGGGCGCAAAGGACATGCATTACACGGCCCATGACGGGCGCAAGGTGCTCGATGGCACGGCGGGCTTGTGGTGCGTCAATGCCGGCCATGGACGCGAGAAAATCGTCAACGCGGTGAAAGTCCAGCTCGATGCGCTCGATTTCGCACCCACCTTCCAGATGGGGCATCCGAAAGCGTTCGAGGCAGCGCAGAAGATCGCCGCGCTTGCGCCGGCGGGGCTCGATCATGTGTTTTTCTCCAACTCCGGTTCGGAGGCGGTCGATAGCGCGCTCAAGATCGCGCTGGCCTACCACCGCGCGCGCGGCGAGGGCCAGCGCACGGTGCTGATCGGCCGCGAACGCGGCTACCACGGCACCGGCTTCGGCGGCATATCCGTGGGCGGCATGAGCAACAACCGCAAGACCTTCGGCAACCTGCTGCCGCGCGTGGACCACCTGCGCCACACCTGGGACATCGAGCACCAGGCCTACTCGCGCGGCCAGCCTGAATGGGGCGCGCATTTCGCCGACGAACTGGAACAGCGCATCATCCCGCTGCACGACGCTTCCAACATCGCGGCGGTGATCGTCGAGCCGGTGGCTGGCTCCACCGGCGGGCTGGTGCCGCCCAAGGGCTATCTCGAGCGCCTGCGCGCGATCTGCGACCGGCACGGCCTGCTGCTGATTTTCGACGAGGTCATCACCGGTTTCGGCAGATTGGGCAAGCCTTTCGGCGCCGATTATTTCGGCGTCACGCCCGACCTCATGACCTTCGCCAAGGGTGTCACCAACGGCACCATTCCGATGGGCGGGGTGGTGGTGAAGAACCAAGTGCACGACGCCTTCATGCAAGGACCGGAAGCCGCGATCGAGCTGTTCCACGGCTACACTTACTCCGGCCATCCGGTTGCGGCGGCCGCGGCGTGCGCCACCATCGACGTTTACCGCGAGGAAGGCTTGTTCGAGCGCGCCTGCGCCATCGCGCCCTATTTCGAGGCGGCGCTGCATTCGCTCAAGGGCCTGCCCAATGTGATCGACATCCGCAATCTGGGACTCATCGGCGTGATCGAGGTGGCAGCGCGTCCGGGCAAAGTCGGCGCGCGCGCTTTCGATGTCTTCCTCGACTGCTACGCCGAGGGCTTGCTGGTGCGGCCGGCAGGCGATACGCTTGCCCTGTCGCCGCCGCTGATCGTCGAGAAAGGTCACGTCGATCAGATGGTGGGCACGCTGGCCGCCGCGCTCAGGCGCGTCGCCTGAACAACGCGCCCCGGCGGAATTGCGGCGGCACTGAAAAAAGGAGAGCGCGATGAGCGCGGAACTCGCCTACATCCCGGCCACCGAACTGCTGCGCCGCTATCGCGCGAAGCAGTTGTCCCCGGTCGAAGTGACGCGGGCGGCGCTCGCGCGCATCGGCGCGCTCAATCCCCGGCTCAATGCTTTTTGTTTTGTCGATGAGGCGGGCGCGCTCGCTGCGGCGCGCGCCTCGGAAGCGCGCTGGATGAAAGCTGAACCGCTCGGCTGGGTGGATGGCGTGCCGGCATCCATCAAGGACATTGTCCTCGCGTGCGGCTGGCCGACGCTGCGTGGATCCAGGACGGTCGATCCGCGCGGGCCGTGGCTGGACGACGCCCCCGCGACGGCGCGGCTGCGCGAGAACGGAGCAGTGCTGCTGGGAAAGACCTGCACGCCGGAATTCGGCTGGAAAGGCGTGACCGACAGCGCACTCACCGGCATCACGCGCAATCCCTGGAACACGGCGCTTACGCCCGGCGGTTCCAGCGGCGGCGCCTCGGCGCAGGTCGCCGCCGGCATGGGCCCTCTCGCGCTGGGAACCGACGGCGGCGGCTCGATTCGCATCCCTTGTTCATTTGCGGGAATATCCGGTATCAAGCCCAGCTTTGGCCGCGTGCCGGCCTGGCCGTCTTCGCCCTTCGGCACGGTGGCGCACCTGGGCCCCATGGCGCGCTCGGTCGCCGACTGCGCGCTGATGCTGAACGTATTGGCCCAGCCCGATGTGCGCGACTGGACTGCGCTGCCTTACGCCGGCATCGACTGGACCCAGGGACTGGATGCGGGGGTGAAGGGCATGCGCATCGCCTATAGCCCGCGCCTGGGCTACGTGAAACACGTGGATGCCGAGGTCGAAGCGCGCGTTGCGGACGCGGCCAAAGTGCTGGCAGGCATGGGTGCGGAGGTGGACGAGGTCGATCCGGGATTTGCCGATTGCCGCGAGATTTTCTGGGTGCACTGGACTGCGGGCGCCTACAATCTGCTGCGCAACATGGCAAAGGAAAAATTCGCGTTGCTCGACCCGGGCCTGCAGCAAGCCTGCGCCAGCGGCGCGCAGCACACGCTGGTGCAATACCTCGATGCGCTCAATGCGCGCGGAGCGCTGGGCGAGCACATGAAGCGCTTCCACCAGAAATACGACCTGCTGCTCACGCCGTCCACGGCCATTCCGGCGTTCGCCGCCGGCGTGGTCGCGCCTGAGCGACCCGCGGCAGAGCAGGACTGGACCTGGTGGACGCCATTTTCATTTCCCTTCAATCTGACGCAGCAGCCGGCGATGTCCGTGCCCTGCGGTTTTTCCGCGGAGAGCTTGCCCATCGGACTGCAACTGGTGGGGCCGATGCATCGCGAGGACGTGGTGCTGCGCGCGGCGCACGCCTACCAGCAGGGGTCCGATTTCCACCTGCGCCAACCGGCACTGTGATCACGCCGATGTTGGTGTATCTTTCGATTTGAACGCAAGCGATGAATGGAGCGGGAAACATGTTGAATTTGCTCAGACTGGCGACCCTTGCGGCGGCGCTCGCATGGACGGCGGGTGCGCAGGCGCAGGCCTTTTCGTCAAAGCCGATCAAGTGGATCGTGCCCTACACGCCCGGGGGAATTACCGACAACGTGACGCGCGTAGTCACGCAGAGGGTGCAGGAGCAGACCGGCTGGAACATCCTGGTCGAGAACAAGCCCGGCGCCAATTCCATCCTTGGCGCCGACTTGGCGGCGAAATCGCCGCCGGACGGCTACACGTTCCTGACTGTGATCGCCGCGCATGCGGCCAACGCCACGCTGTACGCGGGTGCGCCGGAGGTGCCGACCATGGCCGAGGCGGGCGGCCCGGCTCTGGAAGCCTCCACGTGGGTGTTGTTCCTCGCGCCGGCGGGCACACCCCAAGAGATCGTCAACCGCATGTCGGCGGAAGTGGCCAAGGCGGTTGCGGCCGGCGACATCAAGGGCCGCTTCGAGGCGATCGGCATCGAGCCCGTCGGTAACACCGCTCGGCAGGCGGGAAAATTCCTGGACGACGAGATTGCCAAATGGTCCAAGGTGATCAAGGCCGCCGGAGTGAAGGTCGAACCCTGATCCTGTTGCGATCTAACGGATCTGCGCAAATGAGCGACAAAACCTACTTTGACTGGCCTTTTTTCGATGCTGCGCACCGTGTGCTGGCGGCCGAGCTCGATGCCTGGGGGGCGGCAAACATCGGGCATCTGGACCATGGGGCAGACGTGGATGCGCTCTGCCGCGACCTGGTCGGGCGCCTCGGGAGAGGAGGCTGGCTCAGGTACTGCGTGCCGGCGGCTTACGGCGGGGCCTGCGAAGGGATCGATTCGCGTTCGCTTTGCATAACCCGCGAAACCCTGGCGCGCCACGAGGGCCTGGCCGATTTCGCGTTCGCCATGCAGGGCCTGGGCTCGGGCGCGATTTCCATCGCCGGCAGCGAGGAACTCAAGCGCCGCTACCTGCCGCGCGTGGCCAGGGGCGAGGCGATCGCCGCGTTCGCCTTGTCCGAGCCCGATGCCGGGTCGGACGTAGGCGCGATGACGACCAGCGCGCGCCGCGAAGGCGTGCACTATGTGCTCGACGGAGAGAAGACCTGGATTTCGAATGGCGGCATCGCGGATTTCTATTGCGTGTTCGCCCGCACGGGCGAAGCCGCGGGTGCCCGGGGCATCAGCGCCTTCGTCGTCGATGCCGATACACCCGGCCTGGAGGTCGCGGCGCGCATCGAACTCATCGCACCGCATCCCCTGGCCAGCCTGCGTTTCAGCGGCTGCCGCGTGAGCGCGGCGCAGCGGCTGGGCGAAGCCGGCCAGGGGTTCAAAGTTGCAATGCAGACGCTGGACATATTCCGCGCCTCGGTTGCCGCCGCCGCGCTGGGGTTCGCGCGCCGCGCCCTGGACGAGTCCCTGGCCCGCGCCAAGCAGCGCAAGATGTTCGGCCAGACGCTGGCCGATTTCCAGCTCACGCAGGCCGCGATCGCCGACATGGCCACGGCCATAGACAGCGCGGCGCTGCTTACCTATCGCGCGGCCTGGCTGCGCGACGTGAAGCGCGCGCGCACCACGCGCGAGGCGGCGATGGCCAAGATGGTGGCGACCGAATCGGCACAGCAGGTCATCGACCGCGCAGTGCAACTGCTCGGCGGCCTGGGCGTGGTGAGCGGGCAGCCGGTGGAAAAGCTCTACCGCGAAATCCGTGCGCTGCGCATCTACGAAGGCGCGACCGAAGTGCAGAAGCTGATCATCGCCCGCGAAACGCTGAAGGACATTTGATACGAGGTGCGTCCATGGCCTATACCGCACATGTGGATACGTTCGCCAGAGACCGTCTGCCGCCCAAGAGCCGGTGGCCGGAGCTGATTTTCGAACTGCCGGAACTGCAGTATCCCGAGCGCCTCAACTGCGCCGCCGAACTGCTCGACCATATGGTCGCCGGCGGCCACGGCGAGCGTCCCGTAATCCATGCCCTGATCGATGGCAAGGCCTATTCCTGCACTTACCGCCAGCTGCTGCATCGGGCCAACCGGATCGCGCGCGTGCTCACCGAGGATCTCCGGCTGAAGCCCGGGAATCGCGTGCTGCTGCGCGCGCCCAACAACCCGATGATGGCCGCCTGCTGGTTCGCGGTGATCAAGGCCGGGCTCATCGCCGTTTCCACCATGCCGCTCCTGCGCGCGATCGAATTGAAGCAAATCATCGACAAGGCCAAAGTCAGCGCCGCGTTGTGCGACGTGCGGCTGAGAGAGGAAATGGAGCTGGCGCAGGCCGCTTGCCCGGTGATGAAGCAGGTGCTCTACTTCAACGACGGCGGCCCCGGCTCGCTTGAACAAAAACTGGGAGTCAAGGCCCCGGCGTTCGCCAACGTCGACACGGCGGCCGACGACGTCTGCCTGATTGCCTTCACCTCGGGCACCACCGGTCAGCCCAAGGGGACCGTGCATTTTCACCGCGACGTCCTGGCGATGTGCGACTGTTTCCCGCGCTCCTGCCTGAAGCCCGGCCGGAATGACGTCTTCTGCGGTACGCCGCCGCTCGCCTTCACTTTCGGCCTCGGCGGGCTACTGTGCTTTCCGATGCGCTTCGGCGCGGCCACCGTGCTGATGGAAAGGCTCACCCCCGACGGCCTGCTGGCAACCATCGAGGATTTCAAGGCCACCATCTGCTTCACTGCGCCGACCTACTATCGCCAGATGGCGAGCCTGGTCAGGAACCACAAACTGAAGAGCCTGAATAAATGCGTTTCGGCGGGCGAGGCGCTGCCCGATGCTACGCGGCAGCTGTTCAAGGAGGCGAGCGGCATCGAGATCATCGACGGCATCGGCGCGACCGAGATGATCCACATTTTCATCTCGCACACGCCCGAGCGCGTGCGCCGCGGCGCCACCGGCTATGCCATCCCCGGCTATCAGGCGCGGGTAATCGACGACGCGGGCAAGCCATGCGCGCCAGGCGTGATCGGACGCCTCGCCGTGAAGGGACCGACCGGTTGCCGCTACCTCGCCGACGAGCGGCAGAAGGACTATGTGATCCCCGACGGAGAAATGCGCGGCTGGAACCTGACCGGCGATGCCTACAAGATGGATGCCGACGGCTATTTCTACTATCAGGCGCGCATTGACGACATGATCATCTCGGCCGGCTACAACATCGCCGGGCCGGAGGTGGAGTCCGCGCTGCTGCAGCATCCCGCCGTGGCCGAGTGCGGCGTGATCGGCGTGCCCGACGCGGAGCGCGGCCAGATCGTGAAGGCCTGCGTGGTGCTCAGATCGGGTTACACCGGCAACGCGCCGATGGCGAAAGAACTGCAGGAGTTCGTCAAGAAGACCATCGCGCTCTACAAGTACCCGCGCGCGGTTCAGTTCGTGGCCTCGCTGCCGCGGACCGAAACCGGCAAGCTGCAGCGATTCAGGCTGCGACAGGCTGGCTAAGGCCGCAGCGGCACGCGCTCGTGCTCAGCGGATTTGCCGGTGCCGGATCATCACCTGGTTGTCTGCGCTGAAGGCAGCGCCCAGGCGTTCGGCAAAATACACCGACCGGTGTTGGCCGCCGGTACAGCCTATGGCGATGGTGAGGTAGCTGCGGTTTTCGCGCACGAAAGCGGGCAGCCAGGTGGCGATAAAGGCGTGGATGTCGCGGTACATGTCCTGCGTCGCCTCATTCGCCTCCAGAAACGCGGCGACCGCGGCATCCCGCCCGGTCAGTTCGCGCAGAGCGGGTTCGTAATAAGGATTGGGCAGGCAGCGCACGTCGAACACGAAATCGGCATCGAGCGGGACTCCCTGCTTGAAGCCGAAAGACTCGAACAGGAGCGTCAGGCGCGACTGGTCCACGTCGACCAGATTCTTGATCCAGCTGCGCAAGGTATTGGGCGAGAGTTCGCTGGTGTCGATGCGATGAGCCGATTCGCCGATGTCGCCGAGGAGTTCGCGCTCGCGCGCAATGCTCTCGGCCACCGTAAGCCCGCCCTTGCTCAGAGGGTGGCGCCGCCGCGTTTCGGAAAAACGCTTGATCAGGGTTTCGTCCTTGGCTTCCAGGAACAAAAGCCTCACGTCCACGCCTTTTTGCTTGAGCGCCGCGATGATCTGTGGCAACTGGCGTACCGAGGCGCCGCTACGCGCATCCATGCTCAGTGCGACGTGCTCGTGTCCGGAGCCGGCAAGCGACTCGAGCAAAGGCATTACCAGGGCGACCGGAAGATTGTCAACGCAGTAGTGGCCGCTGTCTTCCAGGACATTGAGCGCGACGCTCTTGCCGGAGCCGGACAGACCGCTGATCAGTACCAGTCGCATCGTGGCAGGATATCACCGTGACGCCGAAAACAAAAAGGGTGCACGCGGTACTCGCCTCCGATGGCCGGACGGCTGAGGGATCCGGTGAATCAGCCAGGGTCGCGTTTCATCTCCCCCTGCTGCCGGGCGATGAATTCCTGGGTGTTGTCGATGCCGCGCAACTGCAGGATGTAATTGCGCACTGCCGCTTCCAGCAGCACCGCCAGATTGCGCCCGGCGGCCACTGGAATGATGATCTTGCGGATGGGCATGCCGAGTATGCCCTCGGTCAGTTCGTGCAGCGGCAGCCGCTCCGTCGGGGCGGCTCCGGCTTGGCCCGGCTTTTCCAGGTGGACGATCAGCTTGAGGTTCATTTTCGGACGTACGGCGGTCTGGCCGAATATGGTGCGGATGTTGAGCACGCCCAGGCCGCGCACTTCGAGGAAGTCCTTTAGCAGGGTCGGACAACGCCCTTCCAGGGTCTTCGCTGCGATGCGCGAGATCTCAACCACGTCGTCGGCGACCAGGCCATGGCCGCGGCTGATCAGCTCCAGCGCCAGTTCGCTCTTGCCCACGCCCGATTCGCCGGTGATCAGCACGCCCAGGCCGAGCACGTCCATGAATACGCCGTGCATGGAAGCCGAATCCGCCAGAACCTTGGCCAGGTAGCGTCGCAGGGTGTCGATGACGTCGTCGGCCGCAGACGCGGTCGCCAGCACCGGCACGCTCCCCGCCTCCGCCGCGCGCAGCAGCGCCGCCGGAGCGGCGACGTCGTCAGTAAGGATGATGGCGACCGGCTCGGCCGCGAACAAGTCGGCGATAACCTGTTCTGCGCCGTCGCCGCTGTAGCGGTCGATGTACGCGAGTTCGCGCCGGCCCAGCACCTGGATGCGGTTGGGATGGATCAGGTTGAGGTGGCCTACCAGCGCCGCAGTATCCGCACTGTCACGACGCACCGGCACCGCATCGCCGCCGTGGCCGCCGACCCAGCCTAGGCCGAGCCTTGCGGCATTGTCTTCATACAGACGCGCGATGCTGGTTTGTAACATCGGGTTGCCATGAGCTGATGAGCTGGTGCAGGCCGCTCGCGTCCCGGGCCTGGGTCAATTGATTGCGCAGTTCGCTGTCGGAGAACATCTGCGCCAGTTCGGACAGGATGTGCAGATGCTGTTCGGTGGCCTGCTCCGGTACCAGCAGGATGAACAGCAGGCCGACTGGTTTGCCGTCGGGTGCGTCGAATGCGACCGGGGTGCCGAGGCGCACGAATGCCGCCACCGCTTCGCGTAAACCCTTGATGCGGCCGTGCGGAATGGCCACTCCCTGGCCAAGGCCGGTCGAGCCCAGGCGCTCGCGCGCGAACAGGCTGTCGAACACCATGCTGCCAGCAAGCCCTTGATTATTTTCAAAAATAAGGCCCGCTTGCTCGAACACGCGCTTTTTGCTGCTGACCTCCAAGTCGAGGACGATGTTCGAGGGCGGCAAGAGCTTGGAAATGAGGTTCATGGGGAAAGGGAAACGGGCGGGGCAGGGTCTCCGGCACCCCGGGATTAAGCCCACGGTACCGGAGAGCGGGGCATTCTACCGCAAATCGGTTGCCCGGGTCATTCACCCGCCGGCTGGCGTTTAAGGGCGTCGTGGGGGTGGGCGAAAGCCTTGTCCTTGTGCTTGATGATCTGGCGATCCAGCTTGTTCATCATCAGGTCGATGGCAGCGTACAGGTCTTCATCGTCGCTTTCGACATGGATGTCCTTGCCGGGCAGATGCACGCTGATCTCGGCGTTCTGTCTCAGCTTTTGCACCGAGAGCACGACGCTGATGTCGATGACCTGGTCGAAATGGCGCTGAATACGCTCCAGCTTGGACAGGACGTAATCGCGGATCGCCTGGGTGACTTCGACGTGGTGACCACTGACCTGGACGTTCATCTTGGACTCCTTTCAGATTACAACGACTTGCGCAGGCTGACCGGCGGAATGTGCAGCGACTCCCGATATTTGGCAATGGTGCGGCGCGCCACCACGATGCCCTGCTCGCTCAGAATCTGGGAAATCTTGCTGTCGGAAAGCGGCCTCTTGCAATCCTCGGCGTGGATCAGCTGCTTCAGCAGCGCGCGGATCGCCGTGGCCGAGCAGGCGCCGCCGGTTTCGGTGGCGACATGGCTGCCGAAGAAGTATTTCAGTTCGAAGATCCCGCGCGGCGTGGCCATGAATTTCTGCGTGGTGACGCGCGACACCGTGGACTCGTGCAGGCCCAGGGTTTCGGCAATTTCGCGCAGCACCAGCGGCCGCATCGCCACTTCGCCGTGGTCAAGAAAATGGCGTTGCTGCTCCACGATCGCCTGCGCTACGCGCAATATGGTCTCGAATCGCTGCTGCACGTTCTTGATCAGCCAGCGCGCTTCCTGCAACTGGCTGGCCAACTGGCCGCCGGCTGCGTGCAGTTTGTTTTGCAGTATCTCCGCGTACATGCGGTTGACGCGCAGCTTGGGCATGGCATCAGGATTGAGGGTGGCGACCCAGTTGTTTCTCGTTTTTTTGACGACGACATCGGGTACGATATAGCGCGTTTCGGTTGCGGCGTATTCGGAGCCGGGATGAGGATTCAGTCTCTGCACCAGGAGTTGCGCCGCGCGCAGGCTCTCGTCGTCGCAATGCAGTTGCCGTTTAAGGCGCGCGAAGTCGTGCGCAGCGAGCGCATCCAGGTGAGCATGCACGATGCCGATCGCAAGCTCGCGCGCCGGGGTACGGTCCGGCATGGCCTGCAACTGCAGCTCCAGGCATTCGGCGGGCGTGCGCGCGCCGACGCCGGTGGGGTCGAAACTCTGCAGCTGATGCAGGCCTATTTGCAACTCCTCCAGCCCGACCTCCAATTCCGGCGGCAGCAGTTCGGCGATGTCTTCCAGGCTCTGCGACAGATACCCGTTCTCGTCCAGCGCTGCGATCAAGGTGCTGACCACGCTTTTGTCGCGCGCCGACAGCTGCGTCAGCGCGAGTTGTCCCAGCAAATGTTCCCCCAGCGTGGGGGTGCTGGCCGCGAGTTGCGGATATTCCGACTCTTCGCCATCGTCGCGCCGGGGGGCCGAAGAGGGTGCATCGGTAAACCAGTCGATGTCGGCGTTGTCCACGGAGGGCGGGTCGGCGGGGGGCGCTTCGTCGGTGGCGACGTAGTCCTCTCGCCCGGCGCCGTTCGGCGGGAGCGGCGCCAGCTCCGGTTCCAGGTCATCGCGCTCGAGGAGCGGGTTTTCCATGAGGAACTTCTCCAACTCCTGGTTCAGTTCCAGGGTGGACAGCTGCAACAAACGGATGGATTGCTGCAACTGCGGCGTCAGAGTCAGCTGTTGCGACAGCTTGAGTTGCAGGGTTTGTTTCATTTTGAGCGGGAGCGTAGCCTGCTGGCTACATGCGGAAATGCTCTCCCAGATACACTTTTCTCACGCTTTCATTATAGACGATTTCATCGGGCTTGCCCTGCGCCAATACCGATCCTTCATTGATGATGTAGGCGTGGTCGCAGATGCCCAGGGTTTCGCGCACATTGTGGTCGGTGATCAGCACGCCGATTCCCCGCTCCTTCAGAAAACCGATGATTTTCTGGATATCGAGCACGGCGATCGGATCGACGCCGGCGAATGGCTCGTCGAGCAGGACAAAGCTGGGGCGAGTGGCCAGCGCGCGCGCGATCTCGACGCGACGGCGCTCGCCGCCCGAGAGCGACAGCGCCGGGTTGTTGCGCAGGTGCGTGATATGCAGTTCACGCAGCAGGTTTTCCAGGCGGTCTTCGATTTCCTCCTCGGACAGATCCTGCAACTCGAGTACCGCCTGCACGTTCTCCTGCACCGTCAGTTTCCTGAACACCGAGGTTTCCTGGGGCAGGTACGACAGGCCCATCCGCGCCCGGCGGTGGATGGGGAACTTGCTGATCTCCTTGCCGTCGAGGCTGATGCTCCCGCCGTCCAGGTTCACCAGGCCGACCATCATGTAGAAGCAGGTGGTTTTGCCGGCGCCGTTCGGTCCGAGCAAGCCGACCACCTCGCCGCTTTCCACCTCGAGCGACACGTCCTGGACCACCGTGCGCGACTTGTAGCGCTTTTTCAGCTTGCTGGCTTTGAGTTGGCTCATTCGCGCCTGTCCGGGTTCATTGATCGCGCATCCCCCCGGGTGCGCGCGCGCAAGCGGCGCAATCCCCGGTCCGCGGAAATCCGTTCCCGCTATCGCCTGGGAGTCCCGGCTGCGGGCGTCTTTTCGGCATCTTCGGCAGCATTGCGCGGCTGGATCACCGCGTGCACCCTGCCGGCCGGGCTGCCGCTCGCGCCTGTGTCGGCGCCGCCGGTCACGGTGAAATGCTCGGTGCGTGAATCGTAGGAGATATAGTTGCCGCGCACTTCGTCCGCGGGCTCGCGCCGGAGCCGGGCACGATTGAAGAATTCCACCTTGTCGAGCTTGCCGTTGTATTCGATGCGTTCCGCTTCGCCCTCGATGTACTCCCCGGAGCCTTCGCGCTTTTGGCGAAACACGGCGGGATTGCCGCTGGCGCTGCCGTACTGGTGGCCCTCCCTGTCCTGGCGTACCGTAACCCGGTCAGCGCGTATGCTGAGCGTACCCTGCGTCATCACCACTTTACCTTCGAATACGCTGGTTTTCTGCGCGTCGTCGACCTGCATCCGGTCGGACTCCAGGTTGATGGGCTTGCCCCGGTCGGCCCGCTCCGCCTGCGCCGGCCCGGCCGGGCCCAGGCAGCCGACGCAGAAAACAAGCATGCCGAGTCTACTTAGTCTATTTGCCCGCATCGAAAGTACCCCTGACCTGCGACAGCAGCGCGAATTGCCGCGTCTTGTTGTTGAATTCCATGCCGACCCCGGAAAGGCTGGACCGGCCTTCGGTGATGGTCACCGGCTTATCGGTTCGGGCGAGATTGCGGTCGGGAACGACTTGCAGATACTCGGTCTGCACGCGCAGTTCGCTTCGTCCCTGGCCGGCCTCGCGCACCACCACGACGTTGCCGTAGAAGTTGGTTTCGGTGCCGTTCTTGGCGATGCGGCCGCCGTTGGCGCGAATCACGACGGGAGGTCCATTGTCGAGGCGCTGCACCAGTCGCGGCGCCACGATGCTGGTGCTCTCGTCGTCGGGATAATGCAGCATGCGTTCGGCCGAGAGTATGTACTCGGGCTTGCCGGCGACGCCGATCTTGGTGATGCCGAATTCCTCGGCTACAAAATCGGGATCGTGCCGCGTCTTGCCCGACTTGTCGTGCTCGGGCGCCTGCACCGCGCGTTCCAGCCATAGGCTGGCGGCGGCGAGCACCAATATCAGCAGCAGCGGAAACAGGCTGGAGGCGCGGTTCTGTCTCATTGCCCGTGGCTCATTGCAGATGGGCCTCGATCGCGCGCTCTAGCGCCCCTTGGGCGCGCAGAATGAATTCGCACACTTCGCGCACGGCGCCGTGCCCGCCGGGCGCGCGCGCCACGTAATGGGCGCGCTGACGCACCGCCTCCGGCGCCGCGGCCACCGTGGCGGCAAATCCGCAGCGGGTGAGCAGCGGCAGGTCGATCAGGTCGTCGCCCATGTAGCCGGACTGTTCGGTGCCTAGGCCCAATTGCGCCAGGAGCGCGGCGTAGGCTGCGCGCTTGTCCTCCGCTCCCTGGTAGAGATGCGCAATGCCGAGATTGGCCGCGCGCAGTTCGACCGCGCGCGATTTCCTGGCCGTGATCAGCGCGACCCCCACCCCGCATTGCCCGAGCATCTTGATGCCAAGGCCGTCCATGATATTGAATGCCTTCAGCGCCTCGCCGCGTTCGGAATAATAAAGGGTGCCGTCGGTCATGACGCCGTCGACGTCGAAGATCATCAGTTTCACGGGCCTGGCGCGCTGCAGGGCGCCGTCGATCCCGTCTCGTTCCGACGTGGCCGCCATCCGGGCTCAGATCACTTTGGCGCGAAACAGGTCGTGCATGTTCAGCGCGCCCACGAGCTTGCCTTCGCCCGTGACCACCAGCAGTTGGTTGACTTTGTTCTCCTCCATGATTTGCACCGCTTCGACTGCCAGCTTGTCGGGGCCGATGGTGCGCGGGTTGCGGGTCATGATGTCGGCGATGCGCGCAGACCTGATGTCTTCCACCCGCGCGAGCGTCCGGCGCAGGTCGCCGTCGGTGAATACGCCGCTCAAGCGCCCGGCCGCATCGAGCACCGCGGTCATGCCCAGGCGCTTTTTCGACATCTCCAGCAGCGCTTCCGGGAAACCGGCGGAGTCGGGCACTGACGGAATGTCCTCGCCGCTGCGCATCACGTCGCGCACATGGGTGAGCAGGCGCCGCCCCAGCGCGCCGCCCGGATGCGAGCGGGCGAAGTCCTCGGCGCCGAAGCCTTTGGCGTCGAGTAGTGCCACTGCCAGGGCGTCGCCCAGGGCCAGCATCGCGGTGGTGCTGGCCGTAGGCGCCAGGTTCAGCGGACAGGCTTCCTTCTCCACGCGCGCGTCCAGGTGCACATCGGCCTCGTGCGCCAGCGAGGAATCGGCATTGCCGGTAATGGCGATGAGCGATGCCCCCTGGCGCTTCAGCAAGGGGACGATGGTGAGCAGTTCCTCGCTTTCGCCGGAGTTGGACAGCGCGATGAGCACGTCGTCGCGCGCGATCATGCCGATATCGCCGTGGCTCGCTTCGGCGGGGTGCACAAAATAGGCGGGCGTGCCGGTGCTCGCCATGGTGGAGGCTATCTTGCGCGCGATATGGCCGGACTTGCCGATGCCGCTGACGACGACGCGGCCCTTGCAGTTGAGCAACAGCGCCACGGCGTCGAGAAAGCTCGCGCTCAGACGCGCCGCGAGGCTGTGGATGGCTTCGGCTTCGATGGCAAGCACCTGTTTTGCCAGATCCAGCGCCGTCTTGGACGGTGATATTTTGTCCATGCGGGATGCTGCAGGTATCATGGAGCAAAGTATATCAGAACCCCAATCCCCTACTTCCGAGGTCCGACACGCGATGAGCAATCCCCTCGAACTGGTGCTGGTGCTGCTCGCCAGCGCCGTGCTGGTGGTGGTGCTGGCGCGCAGTCTGTATTTGCCGCCGATGCTAGGCTACCTGCTGGTGGGCGTGGCGATCGGCCCGCACGCCCTCCACTGGATCCCGGCGAGCGAGGAATCCGGCTATGCCCATCTGGCCGAGTTCGGCGTGGTGTTCCTGATGTTCTCCATCGGCCTGGAATTCAGCCTGCCCAAGCTGTTCAACATGCGCCGTGTGGTGTTCGGCGTGGGGATGGTGCAGGTGCTGCTCACCGTATTCGCGCCTACCCTGGGCGCCTTGCTGCTGGGCCTTCCCTGGCAATTGGGATTTGCGCTGGGCGGGGCGCTCGCCATGTCCTCGACCGCGATCGTGAGCAAGCTCCTGTCCGAGCGCATGCAGCTCGAATCCACGCATGGGCGCGAGATCATCGGTGTTCTGCTGTTCCAGGACCTGGCGGTGGTGCCGCTGCTGATCCTGATTCCGGCCCTGGCGCAGCCGGCGGAACATCTTGCGCCGGTGCTGGCGCTGGCGCTGGCCAAGGCCGCGGTGGTGCTGGTACTGATCCTGTTTGCCGGCCAGAAACTGATGCGCGGCTGGTTCCATATCGTCGCGCGGCGGCGTTCGCACGAGTTGTTCGTGCTGAATGTGCTGCTCATCACCCTGGGCCTGGCCTGGGTGACCGGGCTCGCCGGCCTGTCGCTTGCGCTGGGCGCGTTTTTGGCCGGAATGCTGATCTCGGAAACCGAATACCGGCATCAGGTGGAAGAGGACATCAGGCCGTTCCGCGATCTGCTGTTGGGCCTGTTCTTCGTCACCGTCGGCATGCAGCTGAATGTGTCCGTAGTGGTCGACCGGTTCCCCCTGGTCCTGCTGCTGTTTGCGCTTCCGGTGCTGTTCAAGTTCGCGCTGATCGCCCTGCTTTCACGGCTGTTCGGGGCCACGCCCGGCAACGCCCTGCGTACCGCGCTGGCTCTGGCTCAGGCGGGTGAATTCGGTTTCGTGCTGCTGGCGCAGGCGGGCGGGGTACATCTGGTGGACCCGTCCCTGTTGCAGCCGATTCTGGCGGCGATGCTCATGTCCATGCTGAGCGCGCCTTTCCTGATCCATTACAGCGACAAGCTGGTGCTGCGCTTCGTCGCATCGGAATGGATGCTGCGTTCGCTCGCGCTGCACCAGATCGCCGTCTCCGGCATGGCAGCCGCAAAGCACGTGGTTCTGTGCGGCTACGGCCGCACCGGGCAGAACCTGACGCGCTTCCTGGAGCAGGAGGGCATAGGCTACGTCGCGCTCGACCTCGACCCGGAACGGGTGCGCGAAGCCGCGGCGGCGGGTGAAAGCGTGGTGTATGGCGATTGCGAACGGCGTGAAGCCTTGATCGCCGCGGGCCTGGCGCGCGCCAGCGCCCTGGTGATTTCGTTCCCGGACACGCCCGCGGCGATCAAAATCCTGCATCACGCCCACGCGATCAACCCCGCGCTGCCGGTGATCGTGCGCACGCTGGACGATACGGACATGGACCAGCTGCGGGCGGCCGGGGCCGCCGAGGTGGTGCCCGACGCGTTCGAATCCAGCCTGATGCTCGCCAGCCACGCGCTGGTGCTGATGGGCGTGCCGCTGGCGCGCGTGGTGCACCGTGTGCGCGTGGTGCGCAATAGCCGTTACAGCCTGCTGCGCGGTTTTTTCCATGGCGAGGGCGATGCGCTCGTCGATGCGGCCGAGCAGCGCCAGACGCGGCTGCATTCGGTCACGCTGACCCAGGGCGCCTATGCCGTGGGGCGGGCTCTGGCCGAAGTCGATCTGCCGGCTCTGGGGGCGAGCGTTTCGCGGGTGCGCCGTCGCGGCATCCGCATGGGCGAACCCGGCCCCGGGACGCACTTCGAAGCCGGCGACGTCGTGGTGCTGCTGGGCGAGCCGGACAGCCTGGCCGCTGCGGAGATACGCTTGCTGCAGGGAACGAAATAGCCATCCTTGGAAATCAGGATCTGTTGCAGCCCGATCTTGGGGTTTCCTGCGCCGCGGGCGAAAACGGTGCTTTGGGGATGGCATGGCGGCGATCCCGGTCGCAATGGAAAACGACATGGCCTGGCGGAAATGAAAAAGCCCGCAACGGCGAGCTCTTTCGGGTTGTCGCGTTGCCAGCCCGGAGGCTGGCGCTTGCGCAGGGTCTGCTTAGAACTGGCGGCAGAGCGTATATACGCCGGTACCGGTTTCCGCGTAAGCGGCGGGGACCACCGACGTCTCCGTGATGGCAACGTCGCCCGGGGCTAGTACGCCGCGAACCGCGCCGGTGGCCGGACTGCCGTCATCCATTTGCACGTCCAGCGCAATCGCGACCTTGTCCGGCAGATTCTGTGAGCACATAATCAAGTTCGTGAATCCGGTAGCCGCGGGGAGTGCCGCGATCGGCGGCGTCGCGCCGTTGCCGGTTTGCACCCCGAGGAATCCGCCAAAGGAGTTAACCGGTTTCGTGCCGCCGCTGGCTCCCGTGACAAAGCCCGAGCGGCGCAGGTGATCCCACCACAGGATGGTTTCCGGGGTGGCGGCCACGGTAGGGTTAGCGTCCGCAGCGTTATAGGCGCCGGCAAGGATGCGATTGCCATCTCCAGGGATCACGTCGGCCCCCCAACGGGTTGCGGCTGCATCGTCACCCGGGATCGCGCGATAGCGATCCTGATAGCCGTAATAGGCGGCCGAGACGCCGGAGAAGTCGGTGATCGAGTTCTTGACCTTGGCCTGAATGATCATTTCCTGGCCCTTCAGGATGCCGCCGAGCAAGAGGCCGACGATCACCAGCACGATGGCGATTTCGACCAGGGTAAAGCCGGTTTGTTTGCGCTTCATCTCTTCTCCCCAAAGGTATGCTCAGCTATTGGCCTTAGCCCGGACGCAATATACGTGCCAAGCCCTAGGTAGCCAATTTCGCGCTTTTTGGGAGAAATGGCGGTGGGATGCGTTAGAATTCCGACAGATATGTCGATATTATGACATTTTACCTTAGCGCTTCGTCAGGCCATCCTGTTTCAGGCGTTCCTCGATTTCGCGTAGCTTGGCGTTCAGAAAAATCAGTTCCCCGCGATCGGTCACCTTGCCGCTGGCAAGCAGCCCTCCGATCATGATTCGAGCCGTTGCCAGTTCATTCATGTCTTCGAGAATGAAAATTTCCATGCTGGTCGCCCAAGGCGGGACGTCACTAGCGGTAGTGTATTTCGCGATAGTGGACGCATACTTGCGCGCGAGGCCCATATCCTTGAGCCGATATTTGGCGAGTAAGGTCGCATGCGCGAGCCAGGGCCAGCGCCGGTTGGGGTCCAGAAAATACTGGCGATAAATGAAATCCATCATGCTGCGCTGCTTGCTTTCCCGCGGCACCTCTGCGTACAGCCGCGCCGCCGCCAGCAGGGGGTACCGTGCCGCGGGATCCAGATCGAGAATACGCGCCAGCCATGTCTCCAGGCGGGTGTAATCCAGATCCTTGTAGGGTATCCGGGTTCCCGACTGGTAATCGAAGGCCTGCAGTTGCAGCATCAGCATCTTCGCCAGCGCGATCGGCTCACCCAGGCTTGCAAGCCGCAACATCGACGCCGCGGGCGCGGGCGGAAGATCTTCCGCCTTGGCCTGCGGCGCCGGCATCAGGCAATGCAGTCCGATCTGCAAGGCGAGGCCGGACACAAGCACGGCCAGTACCGGCAGGGTGACGTGACTCAGCGGTCGCTCGCCTCGCATCAGAAATTCTTGCGCTGCAGGTCGAAAAGGGCGGCGCCACACAACAACAACAGATAGACGGCGGTTTGCGCCAACAGACCTGCAATTTCCGCCGGAGTCGGCGCGTTGTAGATCAGCCAGCTGGTTTGGGTCATGCGGTCCAGTCCCGGCAGAAGAAAGGCGATCGCATCGACGGCCAGATTCACGAATTGCTGGCTCAGGAGCATACTGTCCGACAAGGGATTGGCAGCGATGATCTGCAAGGCGCCGATCGCGCGCGCCAGCAGGTAGAAGCCCGTGACTGCCGCGAGCGCCGAAGTAACCTGGGTCAGCGACAGCACGCAAAACAACGACACGCAGGTGACGATCAGCAACTCGCAGGCGAGCGACAGGCCCCACAGCGCAACCCGGGGCGCCGGTGCGAACAAGGCGAGCGGCAGACTGAATATCAAAGCCAGCGCGAGCGCCACCGTCGCGTAACCGCCGAGCTTGCCGAAGAAATAGCTGCTGCGGGGGATCGGCCGGGAAAGAATCAGCTCCACCACCTTGTCGTTGAATTCCCTCACCATGCTGGTGACAACGAAGCTCGCCAGTATGCATATGGCGCCCATGCGCACCAGCGCCGCGAGTAAAGCCACCTGGATTTGATTCGATTCGGTTATCGCCACCTGCTGCAAAAACTGGGTGAACACCAGCCCGGCGGCCACCAGTATCAGCGTCAGCCAGAGCAGGCGGTTGCGCAGCGCCTCGAGCAGGGTGTAGCGGGCGATAGGCAGTATACGTTGCAGCATGAGCGCTCAATTCAAAATCCTGGAACACATTCCCGCATACCTTCCCAATGTTGGTGGCCATTTCGGAAATCCTGAAATGGCCGCCGGGTATTTCGGCAGGCGGCGCGGGTGCAGATGCCCGGTGCCAAGCTTGTATCCGGCGCGCCTTTCTCAGGTTAAACTGCAAGCATTATTAGTGCAAGCATTTGCAATCATGGCGATCGCTACTCTAACCCGCGCGTACCCGGTCCTTATCAGCCGTTACTGGCGGCTGCTGTTCGTCAGCATGCTGGTATTGCTGCACCTTACCGCGATGCGCGGCGTGGAAGACTTCTGGGCGCGCGCGCTCATGGTCGCTCACTTCGGTCTGTTCATCCTGTGGCAACCGTTCATGCGCGCCGAGCAGAACCTGACGCCGCTACAGCTCTCTGCTATTGCGCTGATTTGCGTGCTTACCTTGTTTTTCTGGAATTGGTGGCTGATGCTGTTGTGGCTGTGCATACTTGCCGGGGTGGTCGGAGGCAAGGTGTTCCTGTTTCAGGCGCGCTGGCAGCGCAATTTCTACCTTGCGGTGCTGGTGTATCTGGTGTCACTGCTGCTGGTCTGGGTGTTCCCGCAACTGCTGCCCGGGTTTGCGCAGACACGGGAGCTCAAGCAACTGGTGCAGTATGGGCTGCCGCTGTTGTTCCTTGCGATGCTGCTTTTTCCCACTGAGACCGATACCGGGGACGCGCCGCAGGTGGTGGATTTTTTCTACAGCGCGTTTCTGTTCATGATCATCGCGCTGCTGGTACTTGGCAGTTTCGCCTTCATGACCCTTGGCAGGGTTGCCTATCCGGTTGCGCTCACCTACAGTCTGCTTCTGATCGCGGGAATATTGCTGCTGCTGGGCCTTGCCTGGAATCCGCGGGCGGGCTTCGGCGGCCTGGGCAGTTTGTTTTCGCGGTATCTGCTTTCGGTAGGCCTGCCGTTCGAAAAGTGGCTGTCGTTTCTGGCCAAACTTTCGCAATCGGAAGGGCAGCCGGAAAAATTCCTGCGCGAGGCCTGCGCCGGTCTGGGCAAGCTGCCCTGGGTCACCGGCGGCTCCTGGGAGAGTTCCGCCTATAGCGGCGAATTCGGCAAGCCGAGCAAGAACACGGTGGAATACGCGGACCAGGAACTGCAATTGCGTGTCTACACCCAATTCAATCTGAGCCCGGCGCTGGTCTGGCATTTTCACCTACTCGGTCAGATGCTGGGCGAATTCTATACGGCCAAGCTGCGTGAGCAGAAGCTGCAGCAGCAATCCTACTTGCAGGCAGTGTACGAGACCGGCGCGCGCATGACCCATGACGTGAAGAATCTGTTGCAGTCGCTCAACGTGCTGTGCGCGGCGGCCGAGCAGGAGGAGCACGGCTCGGACGAACTGCAGGCCTTGATGCGACGCCAACTGCCGGTAATCACGTCGCGTTTGCAGCAGACGCTGGACAAGCTGAGGGCGCCGAAAATCGATGCGAGCGGCGTGGTTCAGGCGCGTAGCTGGTGGCGCGCCCTGCAGCGCAGCCACTACGCCGGTGAAAATGTCGAATTTCGCGAAGGTGAGATCAGCGATCAGGCATTGCTGCCGCGCGAGCTATTCGACAGCGCCGCCGACAATCTGATCCAAAACGCGATCAACAAACGCAAGCTACAGGGGAATTTCGCCATCAGCGTCAGCTTCAGCTGCGACAACGCCATTTTGCTGGAGGTGTGCGACAGCGGAAACGCGATCCCATCCGAAACCGCGCGCGAACTGCTGCGCGGGCCGGTACCCTCGGCGAGCGGTCTGGGCATTGGCCTGTACCAGGCGGCGCGCCAGGCCGAGGCCTCCGGATTCGCCCTGGCGCTGGCGCACAATGCGGATGGCAAGGTGTCCTTCGTGCTCTCCGGCGCGCTCAAACCGGTCGCGGGGCCGCCCGCGACCTAGCCCAGGTCAGGGCAATTTGCCCGATATGACCATGCGGTTCATCAGCGTCGTCAGCGGGACAAAAGAAATCAGGTCGTCGAATTCGCACATGGGCGTTGTGTCGGCGGTATCGCTGCAGACCGAGGAGGCGTCTGTTTTCTCGCGACTGATGAATAGGGTGGTGCTTAACGATGCGTTGGCCGCTTCGTCGGCGTTTGCAGCGGGCACTGCGCTTAGGCACTGTAAAGAAATAAGGGTATCAATATTGTGACTCGATGTGCTATGCTTCGCGGGCATGGATACCGCATTGTCGACGTTGAAGCGCAAGCTGCGCTCGATTTGGCCGCACTTGG
>Ga0172375_10001446_pt1 | contig 38261 bp, 29 predicted proteins | sample LakKiv1m_FD_114537 | JGI IMG/M metagenome (GOLD analysis project Ga0172375, IMG submission 114537) | Freshwater microbial communities from Kabuno Bay, South-Kivu, Congo - kab_092012_11.1m | ecosystem: Environmental > Aquatic > Freshwater > Lake | place: Democratic Republic of the Congo... | reverse complement strand
CCTCCGGTCTCATCGCCGACTTCGCTCTGATATTCAACGTACTTTTCATACTGGCCATCATGGCGGCCTTCAAGGCCACCCTTACTCTTCCAGGTTTGGCCGGTATAGTCCTTACCATTGGTATGGCAGTTGACGCCAACGTCATTATCAACGAGCGCATCCGCGAAGAGCTGCGCATCGGAAAGACAGCCAAAGCGGCGGTCGAAGCCGGTTATGACAGAGCATTCTGGACCATTTTCGACTCGAACCTTACAACGGCTCTGGCTGGCTTCGTTCTGTGGAGCTACGGTACCGGCCCGGTTAAAGGCTTCGCAGTAACACTTATCATTGGTATTGTCTGCTCAATGTTCACCGCATTGTTCTGTACTCATGTGGTATTCGACTGGATCACCAATCGCTTCAAGTCTGAAACCCTGAGCATATAAGGGGCTGTAAAATGGAATTCATCAGACACGACACAAATATCGGCTTTATTCCGAACGCTTCGAAGTTCCTACTGGGATCCGCCATTTTTGTAGGTCTTTCCTGGCTTGTAATTCTTATTATAGGCTTGAATTATGGTATCGATTTCGCCGGTGGAACCGAAATCCAGGTCAAGTTCAACAATACAGTCAAGATTTCTGACATCCGCGCGGCTGTAGATTCCATGCCCGGTATCAAAGGTGCGGAAGTGCAGTCATTCGGAGTCGCCAGTAAGAATGAGTTCCTGCTAAAGCTGGCTCGTATCTCCTACGTAACGGAAGAACGCAAGAACGCTCTGGAGACCGGACTTAAGAACGAGTTCGAAGAGAAGGGCTTCAGACGTTTCTTCCACTCCGAGTCCGGCGGCGACAAGGTTGAGTTCACCGTTAACGAAAAAATCGATGAAAACAGGGTCAAAGATATTTTCAAGGCTGCTGATCTGGAAGTAAACGAAATCACCGTTACCGGATCTGAAGGTCGCATTGTTTACCGCGCCGTTCTGACAGGTCTGGGTCCGCATGTATCGGCAGCTCTTGAATCCAAATTCGGCAAGGATCAGTTCCAGGTTCTGCGCCTCGACAGCGTCGGCCCCAAAGTTGGTAATGAACTGAAGCAGAAGGGCTTCCTTGCTCTGCTTTATGCTCTTATCGGCATTCTTATTTACATCGCCCTGCGTTTCGACTTCCGTTTTGCTCCGGGTGCAATTGTTGCTCTGGTACACGACGTTTCGATAACGGTTGGAATTTTCTCCTTCCTGGGGATCGAGTTCACCATTCAGACCATCGCGGCCATTCTGACGATTGTAGGATACTCCATCAACGATACCATTGTTGTTTACGACCGAATCCGCGAGAATCTCTCCAAAACGAAGGTCAAACCGCTTGAGGTCGTGGTCAACGAATCCATCAACCAGACTCTTTCGAGAACAATACTTACATCATTCACGACAATGATGGTTGTTGTTGCACTGTTGATTTTCGGCGGCAGCATAATTTTCGACTTCGCGCTGGCACTCTTTATCGGCATCGGCGTCGGAACTTATTCTTCAATTTTCATCGCTTCCCCAATAATGATTTATCTGTACAGATACCTTGAGAAGCGTGGAGCCGCTGTCGCCTCTCAGGCGAAATAACGGGGGAGAAACCAGGGTTTACTATGAAACCCCGCAACCTGATCGCCCTTGCCATCACCCTGATTTTTCTTTTTCTGGCGATCTATAAAATTGACTTTTCTGACTTTATAAGCGCCTTCGAGGGCCTGAATCCGATTTGGGCCCTCCCGGCGCTTTTTTTCTACTTCCTCAGTTTTCTGTTCCGCGCAGTCCGCTGGCGCTACATGCTGGCCGACGGCAAGCACATACACCTGTCTTCACTCTTTGGTTATATTGTAATCGGATTCATGGCCAACAACCTGCTGCCCGCCCGTCTGGGCGAGTTTGTGCGGGCCTATGTCACAGGGCGACGCGAGCAGCAGAGTCGCTCGGCGGTCTTTGCCAGTGTGGTGCTGGAACGACTCTTCGACGGCATCACCATCGTGATCATTCTGCTGCTGCTTCTTTACATTGAAGGCAGTCTGGGACGTCCCTGGCTGCATTATCTGAGTCTGGTATCCTCAGTCGTTTTCGCCGGCGGTATTGTGTTTCTGGTAATGCTGACTTTCATGCGCGAAACCGCCGTGAAATTTTCAGCGGCCATATTCTCTCTTTTACCCGCAAGGTTGGAAACGCTTGGAAATCACATACTGGGGCGGTTTCTATCGGGCCTTTCTCTTTTGCGCAACTTGAAAGATCTGCTTGCTGTAACCGTTTTCAGTTTTGCCGTGTGGGGCTGTGAAACGCTGGTCTATCTCACATACCTTAAAGCTTTCGATATTAATGTTCCACTGGATGCGGCTCTGCTGACATTGGTAGTCGTCAATCTTTCGATGATGATTCCCAGTTCTCCCGGCGGCATCGGCATATTCCAGTTCGCCTGTGTCAAGGCACTGGCGATCTTTGGAGTAAGCCAGGGTACTGCACTGGCTTTTTCCGGCGCTCTGCATGCCACTCAATTACTGCCCATTATTATCCTCGGCCTGATTCTTTTGCCTCGTATGGGATTTTCCTTCAGCGAAATCAGTCATGTAGAACTGGAAGACGACCCGGAAAATCCCGCTTGAACACATTAAAAAAACAGAAATTGGTGACATAATATTGACATGGGACGACATGGCAGTGTTTTGTCCGTAATGCGCGCAAAAGAGACGATGTTGCAAGTGTGCGTATATACACGGCAATAACGATTTGTTTAATTATCAGTTGAAAAAAACATCAAAATGCGCCAAAATTTTATCCGGGCAGTGGTTTATTTTCCTTGATGTTGTGTCAAAATATCGATATTATACTGATTAGATTTTTTTATGGCTCAAGGTGCGGGTAAATGAACAGGAAATATAGAATCCTTGTTGCGGACGCTGAACCGACCGTCAGGACTGCGATAGCAAATTATTTTTCGGACTTGAATTTTGATTGTCTTTCGGTTGAGAACGAGAACGAAGTTATCAATCTGGTGCAGAAGTCTGAGCCGGATCTCATAATTCTTTCGCTGGAGTTGAACGGCATTGACCTGCTCAGGCATCTTAAGAGCGCCAAACCTTCCACCGAAGTTATTTTGACCAGTTCCGGCTCCAGTGTGCCGGACACAGTGAGGGCAATGAAAATGGGGGCATACAACGTAATGGTAAAGCCGATACATCTTGATGAAATGCGTGACCAGACTTACAAAATTCTTGAAATTGTCACAACTCCGCCCGTAAAGTCGCGGCAGGAGCGCATGGATGACAAAAAGAACAATCTGATCTCGCGACTGATGAAAAGCACCGAGCCTTCCATGGTAGAGCTTTTCTCGGTGGCAAAAGTGGTGGCGGCTTCCGACAGCACCATATTCATCTCGGGTGAATCCGGTACCGGCAAAGAGCTGATGTCGAGTTTTATCCATCTTAACTCGACTCGCAAAAATGAAGGCATGGTGCCGGTAAATTGTGGTGCCATTCCCGAAAACCTGATCGAGAGCGAGCTTTTCGGGCATATCAAAGGCGCTTTTACCGGAGCCATAGCTCATCGTACCGGACGCCTTAAAGCTGCAGATGGCGGGACTCTTTTCCTGGATGAAGTCAGCGAATTGCCTCTGCACATGCAGGTCAAGCTGTTGCGCGCTTTGCAGGAAAGACGCTTCGAGCCAGTAGGAGCCAGTCGCAGCGAGGAATCCGATTTCCGTATAATAGCCGCGACCAATCGCGATATAGAAAAAGAAGTTGAAGAGGGGCGTTTCCGTGAAGACCTCTATTATCGACTGAACGTCATTCCTCTGCATATACCGCCTCTGCGTAATCACCGCGGCGACATTCTGCCGCTGACGGAGCACTTCATTGAACGTTTCAATCGTGAGAAGTGTCTGGAAATAGAGGGCGTGGAGGAAGAAGTCAGGGATCGTCTGCGCACTTACGCCTGGCCCGGCAACATCCGCGAACTCGAAAACGTGGTCGAACGTACGGTTATTCTCAAGCGCTTCGGCACCATCACCGTCAACGATCTGCCCAAAAAGCTCAAAGGCGAGGGCAATCTGGTGCTTACCAACCAGGGTTTTGTGGACATGCCCGATGATGGCATCGATCTTAATATGGAGGTGGCCCGCCTGGAAGAGCGTCTGATAAAGCTGGCGCTGGATCGCACCAACGGCAATAAAAATCAGGCGGCACGCCTGCTGCACCTCAACCGCACTACGCTGGTCGAAAAAATAAAAAAACGCGGACTGGAAGCTTAAGCAGCATTTTCATAAAGTTGACGGCGTTTATTTTCTTACAGATTTTCAAATCCTTATCTTAAAACTTCCGCAAGCGCCCGGCTTGTAATAAAATAGCAAAGATAATGCAAATTCATGCGGCGCATCCATGCCCGCAATGAAACGAGGAACTATAATATGAAAAAGCATCTGTCTGGCTTCTGTGTTTTGGGTATGGCGCTCTTATCGCTGCTGTTTCTGTCCTGTTCATCGGATAAAACAACCGCTGTCGATGGCGATCTTGACCAGGAAAGCGCAGTGGAATCTGAAGCCGAGCTATGGGAACTGGAGCCGGAGCCTGAAAGCGCCGAATCATACGAACAGTGGGAGGAAGGTGAGTATTCTCACGATACCATAAGTGACTCCATATACGGCCAGTTGCGAGTGCAGCATTTCTCGCGTTTCCGCGAAGATGTGCCGATGATGGTCAACGTCATTCACAGGGATGTAAATGGCGGAGCTTATTTCGGCACCGAAGACGGTCTTTCGCGCTACAATCCTGACAACGGAAATTTTGAAGCGGTGGCGCAGCCTGATGGCATGAGCAATTTCAGTGTTCAGGATATCACTCTCGATCAGATCAATATTCCGGTTGTCATCGGGCGATCCAATCAGAGCGAAGTGCTTTACAAGGTGCAGTTGAATAAGCTGGTGCCGCAGAGCGGTTGCGATATTTTCGACAGTCCGACCAGTGTGTCTCTACGCGATGGAACCACCATATACATTGGAACCTCTTCCGGCCTCTATGTATTCAACGATGTTGAATGCACCAGGCGCAACGATATCGAAGGCAATATTGCCGACATGGACGCCACATATAAAAACCAGGAGGGACTTTTCGCCCTGTTAAGCCGCTACGCCGCCGAGCCGGACAAACTCTGGAAAGCCGAGCAGGGCGTCTGGCTGGACTTTACCAGCGAAGACGGTCTCTTCGATGAAATGCATCGCCGTGTGGCCATATACATGCCGGAAAAACAGATCTGGACTATTTCACGCATGGGCGTTGAGTATCTGGACAGACAGAACACTCTTCACGGCTTCAAGGCGGAGGTCGGGCAGCTTCCCGACGATGACCCTTTCAATCTGGCCGTATCCGATGCGGGTGAAATCTGGGTGGCCAACCTGGAAGAAGTCATGCGCTACAGACCGGACAAGTCTGAACGCTGGGATACTTTCTACAGTCAGCGCTGGCTGCAGGGCGGGGAAATTCGCTCCATCGGTTTCGACAACGAGCAGGCTTTGTGGGTGGCGCACGGAGAGGGCGTAGAGCGCTTCGAGTATCTGCAATGGACGCTGGCCGATAAAGAGGCTTATTATCGTCAGTTGATGAAAGACCGCCATATGCGCGAGGGCAAATATATCGGCCTGTGCAGCATGGAGAACAGCGGAGATCTGGAAAACTGTGCTGTAACATACAACGAACAGGACGGCTTCTATACCGCGCTGTATTCGCTGGCCATGTCTTTCCGTTCGGCGGCGCTGGTTTTCAACGGCGACATGAGCGGTGTCAGCGACGCCAAAAAAGCCTTCGAGCACGCGCTGGAGATATTTACGGCAGGCAAAGAAAACGGTGAACTTGGCGCACCGGCCACCACACTGGTAGAGCGCGGTACCGGCCCCATCGACGACGAAGTCTGGTTCCGTTCCGACAACTACGACTGGCGCGGTGAAGTGGATAAGGCCACCATGGCGGCATACTGGGCGGCCTTTATTTTCTATCACGAGATAGTGGCGGATGAGAATCAGAAAAAAGCAGTGGCCAGCATAGTCAACAGCTTCACGGAGAAACTGATTGCCGACGGCATGAAAGTGATTGAAAAGGACGGCAAAGCCGCTGCCGAAGCTCAGTGGGATGTGGACCACACCATCGGCGACAAGAGCGGTATCGGCGGCGTCGGCGCTTTGCAGGCTCTGGCGCTGCTGCGCGGAGCCTATGCTCTGGCGCGCAATGAAAGTTTCATAAAGAAATATGAAGAGCTGGCCGACGATGAAGGCTATGCGCTGGCTACCGAGAATCAGCGCACCTGGACAAAGAACCGTCTTGATAATTATCGCGCCGATATGGCGGCTTATTTAAGCTATCTGGTTTTAGCAAAGCATGAAAACTACGCACGCTTCCGTAAGAATTTCGAGAACAGCATCGCTGCCGCCTGGGAAATCGACAGGCAGCGCAATATTCCATTTTACGACATGGTTTACGGCATCTACGCCCACAACGGTTTCGAACTGGAACGCGCGCTTGAAACCCTGCGCGAATGGCCGCTGGAACTGGTGGACTGGCGTATCGACTCCTGCGAGCGGGCCGATGTCGTGCTGGAAGAAGGCAGCGGCATAGACGGTGCGCCCATGCGCATTACCGAGGTTCTGCCGCAGGCTCAGCGCATGCTGACCGCCGTGGACGAAGATCCATACCTGTGCCAGTGGAACAGCGATGCCGGCGAGGCCGAAATCGGCGGTTATCGCGAATTCGATGCTACCGTCTGGCTTCTGACATACTGGATGGGACGCTACTACGGCTTCATCGAAGAGGATTGATCAGTTCGGGCGCTGTGCGCCCGACGATTTCACATTGGGAATAACCTCACCCCTCTTGTCCCCTCTCCACTGTGGAGAGGGGAAGCTCGAAGAGCAGGGGTGAGGTAAAAGGTTCGCATATCGGGCAATTTCCTCACCCCGGCCCCCCCCAGTTGGTTAAGGTCTCCTGACCTGAACCTCACATTTCTTCCCCGAACTTGCATATGGGCAACTGCGCGTTATTTTTGAATTATTAGGTAGGGGAGCGGCGCAGCGCCAAAGGCGCGGAGTCCTCCCGTCTTATATGGAATCCATCTCAGAACCACTTTCCTGTCATCCTGAGCGCAGCGAAGGATCTCTCTCGAAACTTGATTCAGCTTCAGATTCTTCGCTGCGCTCAGAATGACAGGCTTACCAAGCACAGGTTTTAAGACGGCTTCTGAAAATACGGCGATGGAAATGCGGGCGGACTCCGTTTCACTCCGGCGGGTGGCTCGGTCGGTGTGCCATAGTCTCACCGTCGAAGACGGGGAGGCTGTGCTTTTATTTATGGTATAAACATGGATTGTTTGGGTCGAATATTGACACAACTGACACACGGCCTCACGAACTCCGTTCGTGAGACCATGGCACCCATGAATACAGTCAACTCGCCGAGTAAGCCTAAAAGATCTATAAAATTGTTTTGGATTGTTACTTGATTCACTTATAAAATAATCGCCAGAAACAGGAAAAAGAAATACGAGTGAAAGGGTTCTGGCCATACCTCAAGCCTCATTCAAACCTGTCGATTGAATACAATTGACTTATTTGCCTTTTAACATCGGCTTTTTATGGAAGCGGAAGGAAAACAATGAAAACAAAAATCCTACTCCTGACAGCAGTTTTTCTTTTCTCATTATCTTCCGGCTGTACACGCTACTACGCTGCGCACAATTACCTGCCTGAAAATCAGACAGAAGGCTGGTTTATTGGTGGCGATAGCACAGGCGGAGATCAGAGGATTTATTACTGCACTTTTTAAAATTCCGGGCCTGTTTGCAAAGAAGTCATTTTCGGCATTACAGGGAAATCTTCATCGCAGGGTTATACAAATAGCAGCAAGGGCGCAAACTCAAGCAAAAATGAAAAAAGCAAAAAGAATGAAAAACAGGGAATAGTGGAATGGTTAAAGGATAAGGAAGGTAAAAAGTAAACATTGATTGAGTTGCAGTAAATACATAACCCTAAAAGAAAGAAGCTTTTAAATGAAACTCAAAGGTTTATTGCTATTAACCATTGTTGCTATGGTTTTATCCCTGAGTTGCACTCGGTATTACGCAGCGCATACGCGTTTGCCTGATAGTCAGAAAGACGCCTGGTTTATCAAAGGCAAGAGCCTGGGGGGAGATCAGGAGCTTTATTACTGCACACAAAAAAGTGCAGGCCCGATCTGCTTCAAGGCTAAATTCTATGAATACAAATACAAACAATAAACCACTTGGTTCAGGTCTCCCTCGACCTGAACTTCACATTTCGTCCCCGAACTTGCATATGGGTAACGGTACACGTTGATCCGTATGATAATCGATGGCCGGGTGCCCCTTGTAAAGTGTGCCATGGTCTCACGAACGAAGTTCGGGAGGCCGTGTGTCGAAGAAGATTGATTTCAATCGCCTCATTTCCGCAAGCATGATAACAAAAAAGACACAGCCTCCCAACATCCTTCGGATGCTGTGAGACTATGGCACACTTCGGTTTATCACTGTTTTGTCGGGGCCACCCGCCCCGACCTACTCGCTGGCCACCTGCCAAGAGCAAATATTTTCAGCCTTCGTCGGCTATTTTATTGGAATCGGCGATCAGGCGTTTCAGGCGTTTTTCATCGATCTTGACAAAGAGGCTCTTGAACTGCGCGACTGTAACCTGTCCGGCTGGGGCGTTGCGCGGCTTTTTTACGAAACGCGCACGCGCGTATATGACTTCAGCCGAGCCGGATGAAGACGATTTCGAATAATGCGCCGCCAGCGTGGCTGCGTCTATCAGCGTCTCCGAATCCAGCTCCTCGCCCTTATCCAGCGGAATCAGCACATGTGACCCGGACTGCCCGGAGGCGTGCAGCCAGAAGTCGTCGCCTTTGGAAATACGCACCGTCAATATATCGTTGTCGGCTGCCGAACGCCCGACGTATATGTGTCTGCCGGTTATTGAAACAAAAAGCCTGAAAGGTTGACGCTGCACTTCCTTCTTCTTCGAGGACTTGCGCTCCTCGTCTTTCATGCCCAGCTTGTCGCGCACCTTCTCGACTGCTTCCGGTCCGGCTTCAAGCAGTTCATCCAGGCGTGTCAAAAAATCGACTTCTTCTTCCAGTTGTGCCAGTCTCTCGCCCAGTGGCCCCAGACTGCGCTCGGCTTTGCGGGCCTTTTTATACAGGCGCTCGATATTGTCCCGTGGCGAAAGCGCCGGATCAAGCCTGATGATTCTTGCGTTGCCTTCTTCGAAAATGTCGCTCACCTCAAGCTCTGTCATGCCCTTTTTAAGCAGATGATAGCTTATCTGCAAAAGGTCGGCATCACGCCGCCACTCTGTGGCTCTGCCGGTCTGCTCCAGTTCGCCCTTTACCGCGGCTACGGCACGCTCGATTTTTTTCAGACGATTATGCAGATTGCGCCGGGTCTCGCTGCAACGCTGTTCGGCATACCATTCTTCTTCCGTGCGCCCGAAGAATTCCGCCGCGCTCCTGTTGGCAGGAAAAGGGTCTTCGTCCACAGGCCCGGTGATATCGAAGCGAATGACTGATTCGCGCTTGAACTCCGGCGGAAGAGTAGGGACATATCTGTGTCCGGGCAGGTTATCGCGCTTCTGCGAACGATTGGCGCGCATGGAACCGATTACCAGGCCTTCGCTGTCCATAAGAAAGACGTTGGCGTTACGCCCTGTAAGTTCAGCCACCATTGTAAGCAGATGCGGTACGCCGTCTTCACCCATCACCGACAGCTCCATATTGACCACACGGTCGCCTTCCGTGGCCCATATGCGCATCAGGCGTGCCGGAACGCCAACGCTGCGCAGTATGGTGCAGAAATGATACGGTATCTGCGGTGACTGGCCTTTGCTGTCAACCAGATGCATGCGCGAGCGGTCATCATCGCAGGATATCAGCAGCAGATGCGTTCCAGTGAATGAGTGAATGCGCAGTATTATCTTCCCAGGCTCAGGCTGATGCACAGCCTGAATCTGCCCGCCCTCAAATGATTTGAGCTCGGTGATTACTGCATGCAGTTCTTTTACGTTCATTTCTCGCGCCGCCTATTTCAGCAGGTAGTTGTCGCGCACAACCGGAGTAAGCCGCTCTTCCATCCACTGCAGCAGAAACATAACCGGGAAGGCAAAAATGGCGCTGGCGACGGCCACGAACAGAACCTTGAAGATGAAATCGCCGTTAATCTGCTGATCCACCCGGTAAAAGAGATCCAGCAGAAATGTAATAAAGATCTGTGATGCAATGGCCGAAACAAAAGTAAACCCGGCCATGAAAGGCAGATGGCGCAGATTAAGCCTTAAGAGGCAGAGGCGCATGAACATGAAAATAAAAATGCCGTTCATTATGAAGAAAGCTGCCGGTGTTCCGTGGTGGTACGCGAAAAATGTTCCGAATACGGCGCTGATAAGCATGCCCGAGGCCCAGTCGCGCCGCATGGACAGATAAGAAACCATTATGCACAGCAGATCCGGTCTGAAGTCGGAAAAGCCCAGCAGATGAAAAAGACTGCCGCCCACGGCGAAAATGAAGAATGACATGACTATGAGGGCGGCGTTCCTCACTGTTGCATCTCCGTCGATATCAACACCATGATCTCTTCCAGGCGCGTGAAGTCGACCGCCGGATGCACTATGGCGTCCTGGAATATACCGCCTTCCGAACGGAACACCTGTTGCACGCGCCCCATGGGCATTCCGGGCGGGAAGCTGCGGTCGATGCCGCTGGTGACGATTTCATCGCCTACTTCTATGTCTTCAGTGCGCAGCGAATAGGCAAACTTGCATTCAAGCTGCTCGTCGGAGGCGTTGCCCTGAATTATGCCGCGTGAGCGGGTGCGCAGGATTACTCCGTCAACCGAGCTGTTCTGATCGATTATGAGCAGCACTCTTGCAGAATGTGAAGACAGAGCATAAATGCGACCTACTACACCGTCGCCGTTGACCACCGGTGCCAGTTGCGGTACTCCGTCGTCCGCGCCGATGTTAATGGTGATGGTGCGGAACTGTCCCAGAATATCGGTGCCGATGATGCGCGCCGGCAGATATTTGTAAGGGTGCCGCTGTTTGAAATCCAGCAAACGCCGCAGTCTGGCGTTTTCGGACTCGACGGATTCGAGCTCTCTTATGCGCAGATTGGATAGTGTTAAAAGATATCCGTTTTCACCGGCCAGTTGTCTGGCGTCTACCAGATCGAAATATGAATCCCATATTATTCCGACTCCGGCCCAGATATAAACCACTGCCTTTTGAACAGGAGAAGTCATCCAGACTGCGGCCCGCTCAAAAACACTGCGCTCTTCCTGGGGCTGATGATGGCTGTACAGCGATGTCAGCGAGAAGATCAGGAGCAGAACCGTTATTATCAATGCTCTGTATTTTCTAAGGATTTCAGTCAATTCCTTTTCCGTATGCAATCATATTTATTGGAACAATCTAACATGAAACGGCTCTTTCATACCAGTAATGAATAAAAAGACAAGTAAAACCTCCTCAGCCCCGGACTTATTAAGTCATTAACTCCCGATTATCATAAAGAAACCGAATTTATTTACATTGTTTTTCTGTTGCGGTATACTGATTTCGGTTTATATGGGTTGTCCGGTGCATTTTCCGGGCGGGATAAGCACTTAAAAATTTTTATGGGGACTGTGACGGGCTTTCAGCCACGTGCAAGCTTTCTGCTTTGAGTAAAAGACATAGCAGGGAGAGTGGTTATGCAATAACCTCTACAGCAGATTCTGCACAGTAGAATAATTATGAGCGCGAAGAGTGTGGATTCCCAAATATAATGAATCACTATTCATTTTAAAATTGACTTATGCTGGTATATAATATAGTAAAGATAGCAATTTCTGATTTGGTGTTCGACTTTGAAAACAGACACGCCAATTCTGTCCGGCAAAGCAGGAAAAGGCTTCTGTATCCGAGCAATCCGTATTCATTGTAATCGAATGAAGCACCTTTTATGAAAAAGTGTGTTTAATTGGGAATATTTATAAGCGGGATTACTTTTTAAGGAGGATATTATGAAACATCCCACAAGAATTCTGATTCTGGTGCTCGTGATGAGTCTGCTGCCGTTCGGCGCATATGCCTTCGACCTGGCCAAGTCGGAAGACGGCAATGCATTTCTCAAGTTCAACGGTTATATTCAGCCCAGGCTGGATATAAGCATCAATCCGGATGCCAAAGACGCTGCGATAGTAATGAGCGCTGCCGATCCAACGGCAGTGGATCTGGCTGGCAGTGCACCGGCTCAGCCGACCGTAACCAACGACTTCTATATCAAACGCCTGTTTCTGGCTTTCCACGGCGCTGTGGCGAAGGACGTGAATTTCTTTGCAAGCCTGTTTGCAAGCAACGCAGGTAAAGGCGGAAACAACAATGTCTCCAGCGGTTCCGGTCAGTTCGATATTTTCCCTTATGATCTTTTCCTGGAATTCTACATCAAGCCCGAACTGCAGATTGCCACCGGTCTGGTCCGGCATGGTTTCGGTCATAACACCGGAACTTCAGCTTCTACCACCCATACAATCGACGGACACGCCTTCCAGAATAACTCAACCGATGCCGGTATTCTGTTTCGAGGTCTGGGCGCCAACAAAGTCATCGATTATCGTGTATCCATCATGGACGGTATCGAGAATGGCATGGGCGTAAACGAAATGGATATTCCGCGCGTTGTCGGTCGTCTGGGCTTTAACATTTTCGACGCCGAGGAAAGCATGTGGTGGGCTGAAACATACCTGGGCACGAAGAAAATACTCAGCATGGGTTTGAGCTACGATCTGCAGTTCAACGCGAATGCAGCCAAAATACCTAATGCCAATCTCGATGGCTTTGAAACAGAGACCGTTGTTTACGGCTTTGCTTTCGACTTCCAGGCTGACATTCCTTTCGGAAAGAACGGCCTTGTGGCGTTGCTCAATGCATATTATTACGGACCCGGCAATATCGGCATGCCCAAAGGCTACGGCTTCTGGACCGATTTCGGTTATCGTATCAACGTAGTTGAACCGCTGGTGGCTTTCGAGTGGTATAACGCTACGGAAGACGACACCAAAGACAAGATGAGCATTCAGGGCGGAGTCAACTATTACATCACCGGTCACGTTGTTAAGCTTCAATCGGCTTTCGGTGCAACACAGACCAAAGCTGCGAATGCTACTACCGGAAAACTGGAAAACAAATGGGGCTATACGCTTAACACGATGGTTCAGATAAAAATCTAACAGGCTCACATCTGCTTAAAAAACGAAGGTCGCTTCTTTCAGGAAGCGGCCTTTTTTTATTGATCCGGTAAAGACAGATCTTGTCGAATGTAAGCGTCTGTGATAATTAAATAAAAGCTAATGTTATGGTTAAGGTCGCCCCAACGGAGGAAAAGGAATCATGAAGCCGTCGAGACTGTTTGTATTGTGGCTTGTTGTTATTGTTGTGCTGTTGGCCTATGCCTGCGGCAGCGAGGAAGAAAGCAACAATCAGGGAGATACCCTGTGTTCTCAGGCCAGCGATTGCGGCCCCCGTGAAGCCTGGGTCTGTGAAGAAGGCGTCTGTTACAATCGCGCCGAATTCTGCCGCGAGGATGCCGAGTGCAACGGAAGCTGCAGCGATCACAAGTGCAGCGAAAGCAAAATCCAGACTGTTTCGACCTTCTGCATAAATATATGCAGCAAAATAATGGAATGCACCGATTCCGCCGACTGGCCGGCAGCCTGTATGGATGATTGCGCCGCTTTCGCCGATTACATTCAGAACCTGGATGAAGTCTGGGAATGCATGAGTGTGTTGGAATGCGACACATACAGCGATATCGAAAATTCACGTCAGGTATTGAACAAGGGATGCAGTCCGGCTTATCCCGAAGGTTACGATCCAGACGCCCCGGACGGTGACGGCGCTGAATGCGAATACGAGTGCTGTGCTGATGAAGACTGCTCTCCCAATTTTATCTGCGATGCCGATCAGCACGCCTGCGTGTATTCTCCCAACTGTCAGTATGATTGCTGTGAAGATACCGATTGCCAGGACGATCCGGACTTCGGCGCGGCCTATATCTGCAAGTTCCACGAGTGCTACAATCCTTCTGATCCATGCCTCTGGGACTGCTGTTCGGATGATGATTGCGGATACAACGAAGCCTGTCTGATGGGTGAATGTACCGAAAAGGAAGTGCTTTGCAGCCCGGGCGAAAAGAAATGCTGCTCAGCCGATCCGCAGCATCCCGATTGCGTTGAGCTGGATGAACTGGCGGCTGAAGCTTATCTGGTATGCAACAGCCTCGGCAACCTGTGGCAGGTTGAGAGCTGCACAGAATTCAACGACTGTGTCAGCAGTCCGCCGGATGATGTTGAGTGTGTACCCAACGGACGTTGTGAAACAGACGAAAACTGCAGCGAACCGCTGACCTGTCAGCAAGGTGAAGACGGAAAACATTGCAGCCTGCCTACACTGAATGACGGCGATGAATGCTGGGATGGAACCCGCTATCTGGGTAACTGCCCTGATGCTTATTTCTGCTGTCCGATAACATCCGGCAATCCCGGTTACTGTGTAGCGGAGAGTTGTGATTAACCCCGACAGCGACGGTTTCTTAAATATGTGAGGTGTAAAATGACAAACAGGAAAATCAGCCTGTCTCTGCTTCTGTTGTCTGTTCTTTTTGTCTTCTGTATATGCGCCTGCAACAGCGAAGAGTCATCTGGAGACGGTAACGAAGACGGCGACTCAAGCGTCAGTTGTACTCCGGGTCAACGCATCGGGTGCCCCTGCACGGGTTACGGTGAAGGAGTAAAGACCTGCAATGTCGATGGTGTAAGCTGGAGTAATTGCGAAGGCTGCAATCCCCTGGGCGGCGAGGGTGAGGGTGAAGGCGAGGGTGAGGGTGAAGGCGAGGGTGAGGGCGAAGGCGAAGGCGAGGGCGAAGGCGAGGGTGAAGGCGAGGGTGAAGGTGAAGGCGAGGGTGAAGGTGAAGGCGAGGGCGAGGGTGAAGGTGAGGGCGAAGGTGAAGGCGAGGGTGAAGGTGAAGGTGAAGGCGAGGGCGAGGGCGAAGGAGATGTTGACGGTGATGTAGATAATGACCCGGATCCGGACCCGGATCTGGACGGAGCCTGCTCAGGTGCCTGTACTTACGGTGTGGATATTCAGACGTGTTCAGAAAGCGTCGAAAAAGTGCTGTGCAAGTGCGATCAGGCTACCAGTCAATGGGTAGTGGTTGACTGCGACCAGATATGCATTGACGACGGAGTCGAAGACGGCGCTAAAGAATGCGCTTATGACGATGAAGAAGGTTATGATCTCTGCTTCTGCGATATAGGCGACTGTTATTCGGACGATGACTGTGTCGAATCCGGTACCGGAGATGTGTGCGTCGGCACTGATGATGGTACGGTATGCGCTGTCAGTTGTCAGGTTAACACCTGCGACTGCACAGCCGGAAACGATATGTGCGCCTGTACTACCATTGGCACGTCGCCCAACACTCTTGATGTCTGTCTGGATATGGATGCGACCTATGACTGTACCGGCGACGATGATTGTCCATCTGCCGATCCGAACTGCCTTACTAATACTCAGACCGGCGAAACCTACTGCATGAGTTCATGCACTGCGGCAGTCGATACCTGCACTGGCGGAACTGAATGCGTATCGCTGGTCAACGGCACAGGCCAGATAGTTGGTGGCGCCTGCATGTAAACAGGATTGGATAAGAAAAGAGCCTCCATTGCGGAGGCTCTTTTTTTATGTGGGAAACTTTTATGAAATTGTGGTGGTTCTATTCGCATCAACCGGATGAATTTCATTTTCACATTGTAAGCTGCACCACCTGGTCGTTGGTAAGGTCGATGGAGTAGATTATCTCTTCCGATGAATCAAGCACATACAGGCGCGGGAAGTCGGGATAAATATCGAGGTAGACGGAATCCTCCAGCAGCGTGCCAACAGTTCTGTCGCCGCCGAAATCCACCTGCTGAATCTCGTTTATACCTGACTCGGTAGAGAAAGAGTATTTGTAGGTTTCCAGTCGTTTCTGCTGTATGCCTACTGCTGTTTCATCCTGACAGACAGCAAATTTAATAAGGTCGTTTTCGAAGCTTACCGGGTAATCGTCGCCATCCTTCCAGCGACTCTGGCAGCGTATGCCGGTTACAACTTCGTTGTCTTCGCCGATGACCATATCCTGTCTGAAAATGAAGTCCTCAAGTACCGTGCCGTCTTCCTGTTCACGCTCGATAGTGCAGACGTATGATTCCCAGTCCTCTTCTTCGAAAGACATGGCCTCTACAATTTCGCGACCTGAAATAAGCTGACCGCTGCGGAACGGCGTATTGATGGCGCGACCCTGATAGGTCGGCGATCCCAGCTTGCGACCGCTGGAATCCAACTCCGTCAGGTGGACGATATAGTTGTTGTTGGAGCGGATATAATAATCGACATCTGCGTTATAACAGCTATCAATGTCGATTCCGTTGGGATCGTAAACCAGATATTCAGGCGTTGCTTCCAGAATTTCGAGTTCAATCTCTGCACCTGCAAGATCTATCAAACGTGTGCTGCCGTCGGCATCGGTGATTTCCTGTGTGCAGCCAATGCCGCCACCTGAAGTTCCTGCCGCCGGAGTGCGTATTACCAGCAGATCGCCCTTATAGGCATATGGATCTTCGCTGCTCTCCAGTGGACGCGGCATAAGTTCGCTTAGGGATGAGAAATTGACATTGTCGTCGTACAGGCGATTGTTCGATGCTTCGAAGTGGCCTGAGACGCTGGTGTCGCTGCCTGCCACAGTGCCGTTGTAAAGCAGTTCCCAATAACCGTCCGGTGTTACGCCGCGATAGGTTATGGCATCCAGTGAGGCGATGCAAACCGAGTTGTCGATCTGCAATTCGTCGTTAGCCACATAGTAATAATCCGGACCGGTTTCGGGATTGGTGTCGTAGAATTCGTGCATGCTGTCATGCATGTCAACAACCTGAATGCGGCCATCGTATCCGATTATGTAAGCATAGAGTTTGGCGATTTTTACTTCCTCTTCGGTATCGCCCTCTGCTTCGGTGTCACCGTCTTCATCTGCAATAAGCTTTGCCGAGGCTTCATTATCAGCGTCTTCGGAGTCTTCGGCATCCTCGGCGGCTTCGCCTTTGGCGTTTTCGACATCCTCTGCGTTTTCACTCTCCGAGTCTTCAGCGTCATTTTCCGAATATTCGATATCGTAATCGCCATCCGGCGGCAGAGGCCAATCGTCGCGGTCTTTCCAGACATTGACAAAAACCGTCTTGCGCGGGAAAGTCTCCAGTTCGATGTCGTAAACGAAATCGTCTGAAGGCGGCGGGCCATTACGGTGCGAAAGCTTTTCTTCGTTGGTGTCGAGATAACGGTCTTCCACCATGTCGTAAACGGCAACCTGACGTTTGTCGAGTTTAGACAGATACAGATAGCGTCCGTCGGGAGAGACCGTAAGGTCGCGGGTCGCGCCGTAAACATTGCGCAATGTAGGCGGATATTCCGGGTGTGCCAGGTCCAGAGTCATAAAATATTTGCTGTTCATGTCGGAGATATACAGCCTGGCTCCGTCGGGACTCAATATCATTCCGCCCGGCAGTGGGCTGGGAACCGTATCGGTTGCAAGTGAAATCTTTCCGGTCTGGAACCAGGCTTCCTGGCCCTGCTCGTTAGTGCCTTTGGTGACTATGGCCAGACTGCTCAGTTGCGGCATCGAAACCAGCACACGGCCTTCGGCGACTTCAGCGTCGGGAATGCTGACCTGCTTCATGGGCGTTCCGTCAAGCTGCACTTTGTCCGGTAGCGTCTGTCCTGTTTTTGATTCGATTACCGAAAGAGAGGCCTCACCACAGTTGGCGACGAAAACGCGCGTGTCACCTTCATCGGCTGAGGTCGTCACGTTGCAGGGGAAGCTGCCTACGGTGATATGGCTGACAACGAAGGGGTTGCCGCCGATGTGTGTATTTTTTATTTCACCTACGCACAAATCGATTCTGGCGACAGAGTCGTTGCCGGAGTTGGCTACAAAAGCGATGGGGCGTTTGTCATCACCGATGCACTGCTCCCACAAATTACTTTCCTCGAACGATAGTCCGGTGATGCGCTCACTGTCGGTGGGATTGTAGTCCAGAACTGCGATAGCCATCGATACCGGTCTGGTAAGGGTCGAAACAGTAACATCCGAACCGCTGCCGCTGTCGCAGGCGTAAAACAACTGCGCCAGACATGTTAAAGCTGCAATTACAAGGGCTGGGAATTTATATGAACGCCTCATCCTAGAAGCCCTCTTTCTCATACAGTTTGGCGCGGTTTTCTATTTTGCGCTCGACCTTGTTGATGGGACTGCCGTTCTCATCGAAAAGATGCAGCACTGCTATTTCATGCGCGCCGAAGTTCGTGACCAGAGCCCACACGCCGGTTTCGCTGGTGTATATGGAGATATCGTAGGGGCTGGCGTCCTCGATGTATATTCCCGGTTCAGCTATGAAAGCTTCCGGAGCCAGATCGATAACCGCCACCACCTGACGGGTGCGGGTGTCGATGACATAAAGCTCGTCGCTGGCGAAAAGCGGTACATAGAGGAACTCTTTATACATGGCGATGTTCGCCGGTTCCAGACCTACTTCTATGAAATCCAGCAATTGATTTTTTTCGCAGCTTGTTGTTTCCAGGATGTATTGCGACTGATCGCAGTTTTCGTATTTGACTGATGTGTCGATTACCGCGATGCCTGGAATGTCAGCCGAGTCGGTGTAGGTGTTGCGCACAGCCGCATACAGCTTGTCTCCGGTGGCGTTGAAGGCTATGCCGCGCAGGTCGAAGCCGGAGCTGATAGCTACTTCTTCGACACGAGCCTGATAGCCGATTCCTTCGGTGAAGTAGGGGCGAATGACGCCGACCGAGTTGGCGTCACGGTGCGTGACATAGACAGTGCCGGTAAGCGGAGATATGGCGGCCTGATTCGAGCCGCGCGCCATTTTGCGTTCGTCTGATACGCGCGCTTCGCTGATTATCTGCATGCAGCGATAACCTTCAGGGCAACCCATGCGCGTAATGTCGCCGTATTCGTTGGTCTGGGTTACGCTGACTTCGCACCATGCGGCGCAGAAGGCTTCGCCGGATCTTCGCGGATCGGAGAGGCAGGAGGAATCTTCAGTAGTGCGCAGTATGCTGCCATCGTCTCCGGCCAGATCGAACTGGATCGGCGCACAGTCGTTGTCTTTATTGCAGCTTGCGCATAAAGCACCTTCATCTGATCCTGATGGACAATAAAGATTCTCCGGCAGACAGCGATACATGAGCGCGCCGTTGTCGATATCTTCCTTTACAAGCTTATCGACCGGGATGGCTGGTTCGTTTTCAATGATGCTTACTTCACCGTTGGATACATGCGTCACATAGAGGTAATGGTCGGTGCTGTCGATGGCCATTCCGAACGGGTCGGGTGAAACCTTGTAACTGCGTCTGGAACCTTCGACAAAGAAAGGTTTGTCAGCGGGTTCGGCGTTGGCTGCCACCTGGTCGATATCCAGTGCTATGACAACATCGCCTTCTTCATCATCGTAACCGCCAACATCAATCATAACGCCGCGCACCGCAACATACATGCGGGTTCCTGCGTGGTTGAAAATGACATCTCCACCGAACTGACCGATGGGGATAGTCCATTCGGGAACAATCTTGTTTGTGGCCAGATCGATTATTACGACCGTACCGTTTTTGTAGGCCTGGCTGAAGTCAGAGTTGACCACGGCGGCGTACCTGCCTCCGGGGTGAACCGCCACTCCGATGGGGAAATGAATTATATCCTTCGGCGAATCAACGCCGGGTTGACCGCTGATACACGCGCTGCCGATGATGACTGCGGTCGCCAGTAAAAACAGTATTAGAAAACGAATATCTCGCAATGTTATCTCCATGATTCCAATTCGCCTGAGTCTAGCAGAAACTTGTCTTATCATCAAGGCATCAACATGATATTCGAAGGTTTTTATTCGAAATTCAAAGCCGGATTTTACTGTTTTTTCCTGAAGCTGGACGGGAAACAGTCACTATGTAAGAATAGGAGGCTGTTCAGGTCGGTGCCATGCCTTGACGGATGAGTCAAAAGAAAAGAGGCGACCAGATAGCCGCCTCTTTCGTTTCGCTTAATATTATCTGGCGTCTGTCAGTCTCCCAGACCGTCAACCTTGGTGATGCACTGCCAGTATTTCTGAAGCTCTACCTGTACGTGTTTCAGAAAACGACGGGCGTTGCTGGTTTCCATGCGGCATTCAGTCAGACGGGTGGTGCGGCCTTTGCCCAGCAGAATGTGAATAGATTCCGAAACGCAGTCGGCCAGCACCTGCGGGTCATAACCGCCTTCCAGGAACATCGCCATGCGTCCTTTACAGATCTTCTGTGCGGTATAGTCGATGTCTTCCACAATCTGCATGATTGCCGGTGTTGAAAGCCTCATTCCGGCCAGTTGGTCTTTGACGTGAGTATCGAATCCGGCAGAGACCAGTATGAATTCGGGTTTATATTCTTCGACTATGGGCAGCAGGAATTTTTCGTAGGCCAGAATATAATCGCAGTTTTCCTGTCCCTGCGGCAGCGGCAGGTTGATGGTGAAACCTTCGCCTTCTTTCTGGCCGAAGTCGCGCGGTCCGCCTGTGCCGGGATAGAAGGGAAACTGATGTGTTGAAACATAAAGGACATCTGAACGCTCGTAAAAATGTTCCTCGGTCCCGTTGCCGTGGTGAACATCGAAATCGATGATGGCAATGCGTTTGAGTCCGTGTTTGCGGATAAGATATTCGGCGGCGATGGCGACGTTGTTCAATATGCAGAAACCCATGCCGCGGTCATGCAGGGCATGATGTCCGGGCGGGCGCACCAGGGCAAAGCCGTTGTCCAGCTTTTCCTGCATAATCTGTTCTACCAGTTCTATTCCGCCACCGGCGGCCAGTATGGCTGCATCGAATGATTTTCCGGTGACCCATGTGTCTGCATCGAATGAAAACGGTTTGGCGTTACGGGTGTGGCTAAGCAGATCATAGTAAGATTCGCTGTGTACCCAGCAAATTTCCTCACGGGTGGCCGGACGGTCGGGCATGAGAATGGTTTGACCAGTCAAGCCGTCGCGGTCGAGCCTCTTATATATGGACATCAGGCGTACCGGGTGTTCAGGATGATCCATCCCTTTCAGATGTTCAATAAAAATATCATTGCGCACTATGCCTGTACGCTTCATGTCGGGCACCCCACTTTCTTACTTCCTGTATGGCAATTCAAATATCGAAATCCCATGGTTGATATTTTTATCACGGCTTGCAGGACATATTCAAGTATTTTCAGAATCAGAATTCTCTCGGTTTTATATGGAAGAGTTGATTGCCCGGTTTTTAATCCGGCATTCGGAATATGCACAGGTAAAGAAAAAGGCTGTCTTCAATAAGAAGACAGCCTTTTTTGATTAAGCGAATTTAAGGATTAATGACGGTGACCACCTCTATCGCCGCCTCTGCCGCCATCGCGACCGCCGCGGCTGCCGCCGCCACCGCCGCCGGAACGACCTTCGCCTGCGGGACGCGGTTCCCAGCCTTCAGGACGCGGCAGAAGTTCTTTGCGCGAGAGGCGCAGTTTGCCGTTGCGCTCGACTTCGAGCAGCTTGACTTCAACTTCGTCGCCGAGCTGACAGACATCTTCCATGCGCTCAACGCGCTTGTATTCCCACTCGCTGATGTGCAGGAGACCTTCGACGCCGGGAATGATTTCCACAAATGCGCCGAAATCGGCCAGGCGACGGATGACGCCTTTGTATATTTTGCCGACTTCAGGTTCTTCAGTAAGACCCTTGATGATTTCGATGGCGTCCAGACAGGACTTTTCGTCGGTGGACGAAATGAGAATTGTGCCGTCGTCTTCAACTTCGACTTTGGTTCCGGTTTGCTCGGTGATCTTGCGAATGGTCTTTCCACCGGAGCCGATTACGTCGCCGATTCTGGACGGATCGATCTTTATGGTCATGATGCGCGGAGCGAAAGGCGATATGTTGTCTCTATGCTCAGACAGCGTTTCTTTCATAATGCCCAGAATATGCAGGCGACCTTCACGGGCCTGCTCGATGGTGCGGCGCATGAGATCTTCACTGATGCCGAAGCGCTTGAGATCCATCTGCAGTCCGGTGATGCCGTCGGCTGTACCGGTGACTTTGCAGTCCATGTCGCCCAGATGATCTTCGTCGCCCAGGATGTCAGAAAGAACGGCGGATTTGCCGTCTTTTTCGACCAGACCCATCGCGATACCGGCTACCGGCTTCTTTAAGGGAACACCGGCGTCCAGAAGAGCCATGGTTCCGCCGCAGACCGACGCCATGGAGGACGAACCGTTGGATTCGAGAATCTCGGATACGATACGGATGGAATACGGGAAAGCTTCTGCATCCGGCAGCATGGGAGCGATGGAACGCTCGGCCAGGTTGCCGTGTCCGATTTCGCGGCGACCGGCGCTGCGCAGCGGTTTTACTTCGCCGACCGAGTACGGCGGGAAGTTGTAATGCAGGTTGAACTTTTTCAGTGACTCGCCGGTGATATCGTCGATGCGCTGGGCATCATCGGCAGTGCCGAGTGTTACGATGGCCAGAGCCTGTGTCTCACCGCGGGTGAAGAGCGCTGATCCATGTGTGCGCGGCAGCAATCCGACGCGGCAGGTGATGGGACGGATGTCCTTGTAGCCACGACCGTCGATGCGGATATTCTTGCCGAGGATTATTTCTTCACGCACATAATCGTGTTTGAGCTGTTCGAGGATTTCGGAGAACTGATTGCCTTTGCCTTCCAGTTCTTCGCCCAGAGCCTCTTTGGCCGCAGCTTTGACTTCGTCCAGTTTTGCATAGCGAGGCTGTTTTTCGCGGATGGCGTATGCCTCCTTGATGCCGGGCAGGAGCAGTTCTCTGCACTTCTTTTCGAAGTCGGCATCAATCTTTGGCGGGATGAATTCGCGTTTTGGTGCGCCGCATTTTGCGCGCAGACGTTCCTGAAGCTCGATGACTGGCAGGCATTCGCGCATACCAAACTGCAAAGCGCCGAGCATCTCTTCGTCGGTGGCTTCCTGAGCTTCACCTTCAACCATTACTATGGCATCACGGCTGGCTGCCATGAAGATCCACAGCTTGCTTGTTGCTTTAAGGTCTGGATGCGGGTTGGCCACATACTGACCGTCGATCATTCCGACACGCACGCCGGCGATGGGTGCCTGGAAGGGAATGTCCGAGATATGCAGGGCGGCGGAAGCGCCGATCATCGCCATAACCGCTGTATCGTTTTCCTGATCAGCGGAAACCACCGTGGCGACTACCTGAGTTTTGTTGTTGTAGCCCTTGGGGAAGAGTGGGCGAATGGGGCGGTCGATGAGACGCGAATACAGAACTTCACGCTCATGCGGACGGCCTTCACGTTTGATAAATCCGCCGGGCACTTTGCCGACGGCGTAAGTTTTTTCCTGATAATCGACGGTCAGCGGGAAAAAGTCTGCGCCTTCCTCGCCGCTGTTGTCGGAACAGGCAGTTACCAGCACACGGCTGTCGCCATAATGAACAAATGCCGCGCCGCCGGCCTGCTTGGCCATTTCGCCTGTTTCAATAGTTAATACACGTCCGCCAAACTCCGCACTTTCAGAGTAAGCCATCGTCATTCCTTTCCTGTAATACTACGTAAAGATTTATTCATCCTTTTTTTCGCCCTGATAAAATAATCAACCGCACCGCCTGTCCGTACATAACGGACAGGCGGTGCGAAAAACGGGCAATGGGATGAACTATTTGCGGATGCCGAGAGACTGGATGATAGTCTTGTAACGCTCGACGTTGATTTTCTTTACATAATCCAGAAGACGACGGCGCTGTCCGACCATTTTGAGAAGGCCGCGACGGGAATGATGGTCTTTCTTGTGGACTTTGAAATGCTCTGTCAACTGATTGATGCGTTCAGTCAGAAGGGCAATCTGCACTTCGGGGGAGCCGGTGTCGGATTCGTGCGTTTTGAATTTCTCAACTATGCTGTGTTTTGCTTCGAGGCTCAGTGCCATTGATTTTCTTCCTCTCTTGCGGCTGTCAGCCGCACTTACTTCTTTGTTCTTTCAATCAAACATTTTTTCGTGCCGTTTATAACGGAAAGAGCGTCGCATGTCAAATGTAAACGCTTATCTGATACGAAAAAAAAACAGATATTTCAACATCCGTTGCATATTTGGGTTGCCTGATCGGCGCATTGACGTTAGGATTCCTCTGTCCCGGTTTGGCCCCTGAAGGAGACTTGGGATGTTTATTTTTTAAGTATAGCGATGAACGGGTTCATTAGATGTCTGAAACTCAATACAAGCCAAAGCCGAGCTGGATACGCACCCGCCCCGCCAGCGGTGAAAACTATAAGAAAATACGCAGTAAAATCAATACTCTCAATCTGCATACGGTGTGCCAGGAAGCCCACTGTCCCAACATGGCCGAATGCTGGGGCTGCGGTACCGCCACCGTTATGATTCTGGGTGAAGTCTGTACTCGCGGCTGCCGTTTCTGCGCAGTTAAAAGCGGAAACCTGGAAGCCGCTGTAGATGCCGGAGAACCACAGCATGTGGCTGACTGCATTGAAGAGCTGGGAATCGAATATGTTGTGCTGACTTCTGTCACTCGCGACGATCTGCCGGACGGCGGAGCCGAACATTATGCCCGCACTGTCCGCGCCATAAAAAACATCGATTCTGCGCGCATGGTAGAAGTTCTAACGCCTGACTTTGGCGGAAATGAGAAGTGTATTCGGAAGGTTGTCGATTCAGGAGTGGACGTTTTCGCGCATAATATAGAGGTTGTGCGGCGCATGACGCCGCTGGTACGTGACCAGCGCGCAGATTATGGTGTTTCGCTTGACGTTCTGGCGACTGTAAAAAAAATCAAGCCGGGCCTGCTGACCAAATCGTCCATAATGGTGGGAGTTGGCGAAACGGACGAGGAAGTCATGCTGGCTATGCACGACCTGCGCCGTGTCGGCTGTGATATGCTGACGCTCGGGCAATACCTCCAGCCGGGTCCGACTCAGTTGCCGGTCGAAAGATACGTCGAGCCTGAGATTTTTAAAGAGTACGAAAAGTTCGCCCGATCTCTGGGGTTTGCCTTTGTGGCTTCAGGTCCGATGGTGCGCAGCAGTTACCGTGCCGCGGAATTGTATGTTAAGGGCGTGCTTAAAAACAATGCTCCGGTCTAAACCTCACCCCTTTGTCCCCTCTCCACTGTGAAGAGGGGAAAGCGAACGAAGAGAGCAGGGGTGAGGTAAGAAATTTGATGAAAGATCAGCATTCATTTAATTGAGGAGTTTTCAGATGATAGAGAAAAAAACTACGGCTCTGGTTATTGGTGCAGGACCGGGAGGCTATGTCTGCGCCATTCGCTTGGGGCAACTGGGTATCTCCACAATTCTTGTCGAAAAAAAACACTACGGCGGAACCTGCCTGAATGAAGGCTGCATTCCCTCGAAGGCATTGATAAACGTCGCTAAACGCAAGGAAGTTATCGAGAGCGCCGCTGAGTTTGGTATGACTGCCACATTCGGCGGAATAGATCTTGTAAAAGTGCAGGAATGGAAGCGCGGCGTTGTCGGCGGTCTGTCAGACGGCGTCAAACAACTCTGCAAGGCTGTGAACGTCGAGACCATAGACGGTGCGGCGTCTTTCATCTCCCAGAACAAGGTGCTTGTTAAGACTGTTTCTGAGGAATACGAAATCACGGCGGATAAAATCGTCATCGCCAGCGGCTCGGAAGTCATACAGGTTCCCGGTTTCGCTTTTGACGGTGAAGATATAATTTCTCCGGCTCATGCGCTTTCGCTCGACAAACTGCCCGCCCGCCTGGCTGTTATCGGCGGCGGCTACATCGGACTTGAACTCGGTATGGTATACGCCGGATTCGGTTCGGAAGTCACCGTCATCGAAATGATGGACGAACTGCTGCCAGGCTTCGACAAGGATCTGGTGCGCCCGGTAACAATGAAGCTTAAAAAAATGGGCGTCAGCATCAGAACCAAGTCGCGTGCTTTGGGCTACGAGAAAACCGCTGAAGGTTTGAAGCTGAGCTATGAATGGAAGGGCAAGCCACAGGAGTTGCTCTGTGATAAAATTCTGGTTTCGGTAGGTCGCAGACCTTACGCCGATGGATTGAATATCTCCGCTGCCGGACTTGCCTCCGCTGCAAAGGGCTTCATTCCAGTCAACAATAAGATGGAAACCTCTGTGGCTGGAATATATGCCATCGGCGATATAACCGGCAATCCCATGCTGGCGCATCGCGCCTCCCGTCAGGGAGAGGTGCTGGCCGAAATTCTGGCCGGTCACAATGTGTGCTATGATAACAAAGTTGTTCCGTCGGTTGTTTTCACCGATCCGCAGATAGCCGGAGTCGGCCCGCAGGAATCGGAACTGACCGAGGCCGGTCGCGGAATTCTGGTGGGGCGCTTCCCCTTTGGCGCATCTGGCATGGCCAACGCCTCCGGGCATCCGGAAGGTTTTGTAAAAGTGGTAGCTGACGCTGCAACAAAACAGATATTATCTGTTTATATTGTCGGTCACGGGGCTGCCGATCTTATCGGCGAAGCCGGACTGGCGGTAGAGCGCGGCATGAAGCTAGAAGATGTATACAACACCATACACGCCCATCCAACCTTCAGCGAGTCGCTGGCTGAAGCCTGCATGGCTGCTGAGGGCAGGGCTGTGCACATCGTAAACCGTTGAACGCAAGATGTGGGTCTGTCTGAACGCTTGAGCGGAATACATTAAAGAACGGAACCCGACATGATAAAGATTCGCACATACGGAAAAGAAAAGATAATCGAGAATCTGGAGGCTCTGCGTCGCCAGATCGATAAGGGGCGTTTAATGCCCAATGATGAAGCCTTCAATCCGATAGAAAGCGAATGGGTTCCGCTGCGCTATGTTATAGAGGACGCCGAAGAAAACCCGCAGCTTGAAGCACTGTTGAATGAAGCGCCGCCTGTCGAGCATAAGGCTGTAGTGCTTGAAGAAGCCGATATTTCATCCATAGAAGATTATCTGCACTCCAACACGAGCCAGACGGATCCATTCCGAAGAACTGCAACTGCCGAAAGGCATCCGGTCGCCGAAAACTCAAGCTCCAGAGCACAGGCAGGAGCAAAGGCTCATTATATCGCCAGAAATAAATACAAACCGGAAGTGAGGCTGGGCGGCAGCAGCAGACTGGATACCGGGATGGATGCCACTCCTGACAGCGTCGCAGGAAGCCATCAGTCCTCATCACTGAAGAGCAGAGGTAAGGTCACAGGTAAAAAAACGCCTGCGAACGGGAGTGAGCTTTTTTTCTGGCAGAGCGGAATGGTCATAATTCTGGCGCTCATATTTTTCGCACCACTGGGCATAGTTCTGCTGTTGATGAGACCGCGAATCGGCCTTCTGGGCAATCCCCTGATAAAGGCTATTCTCATACTGGGTTTTGCATCCTACTGGGCATACCAGTTCCTGCCGGAGGATGCCGAAGCAGCCATGATGTTGAATGCTTTTTAAGAAGCCGATTGACATTTTTTATGGAAGCAGTCATTATCTGCTTGTCGGGTTAACCCCAATCGGGGAGGCAATGGGTTTTCACCGGAAGTAAAATCAAAAATATGATGCATAAGGAGAAAGAAGTCATGTTCAGCAGGCTGGTAGTTGTCGTTACCATCTTATTTGCGTTCGGATGTTTTGGATCATTCGCCTGGGCACAGGATACTGCTGTTCCGGCTCCGGCTCCGGCTCCAGTTCCGGCAGTTGGCAGTGATACAGCCACTCCATCTCCTGCACCTGAAGCTCCAGCAGTTCCAGCAACCGAAGCTGCTCCGGCTCCGGCTCCAGAAGCCGCAGCTCCTGCTCCAGTTCCAGAGGCCGCGGATCCCGCTCCGGCTCCAGCGGAAGTGAAGGAAGAAAAAGAAAGCTACAAAGTGTATTTTTTTCCTTCTAAACTTGGCCCAAAATACAAAGGTGTTGAAAACCTGGCTGGAGAGTTTCTCCTTAAGGATAAACGTTTTCAGATTGTCCGAAGCGTCGGTGAAGCCGATTATTCCATCGAAATCAAACTGAACGGCAATAAAATTTCTGTGGTCGCTACAATCGATGGCCCTGTTTCCCAGGAGCAGGTATACGAAGCTGATCTCGGTCCGAAGTTCGCCGACCTGGCGCTGATGGGTGAAGTGCGTCGCGGACTGCGTAATCTTACAGTTTACCAGCCCGAGAAAAGCAAGGCCATGGTTAAGCTTTATGCCTTCTCTGAAGGTGAAGAGGGCGATGCCGGACAAGTGGAAAGCAATATTCTCGATACCATCAGAATCGAATACGAAGAGGTTCTGGCGGATCCGTATAAGTTCGCCATTAAAGCCGCAGACATAAAGGCGCTGCTTAAAGCTTCAGACATGAAGGCTCTAAGAGTATTCAAAGACAACGGCATTGATGTTGTTATCTTTGGTGTGCTCGACATGCCCACGGTCAAGGATGTCGGCGGTTCGGCTGAGAATCTCTTCCAGGGTACCATGCACGCCGAAATTAAAGTTATCGACACCGCCACCGGTAGAATTTATTCATATGTAAAGAGCGATTTTACCGGCAACGGTCAGTACAGCGAACTGCAGTTCAACCTGATGGAAGGCGCTGGAAAATATGTAGCCGAAACTTTATGGAAAGAACTCGGTTTACCGAAAGCCGATGATGGAAGTGGTCCGGCTACAGACGAAGAGGGAGAGCCCAACATGGATGGTGAAAGAACCAACGGCCCGACTTTCGACTGAGTAAATGAGAATCCGATACAAACGCCTTCCATTAAAGGGGAGGCGTTTTTTTTAATTTACGGTCTGAATTTTTATTTCTTTATTTTTAATATTAATTTAATATATCCGCAGAATGTATTTTAATTATCTGGTCTTTTTACCAAAGATTCTAGAGCACCACCGAAACGGATCGGGATTACTGATCTGCTTATCTGGAGATGAATCGCAAATAGCATTATAGCGAGAGAACACGAAAGTATTTTCTTTGAGGGAGCAATCTCTATATGGAAACCAAATTTTTACTTTTTCACGGCGATAAACTTAATCTGTTTTCCACTACTGGTACATCTTTTTCCTATCAGGTAGAGATAACCAACATAAGGCCATTACGGGTGCAATTGCAGAGCGCAGTAAGCGAAGTCGACTTGAACAAACTGCACTCTGCAGGCGAAATTATTCTGGCCGATGCCAGACGAGGATACGCCTATCGCGGCAATGTAGCCTCCGTAAACGGCCAGGACATTGAAATTTCACTGAATGGTCGCCACGAAGACCGGGACTTCTTCAGAGTAAACACTGTTATCGGTCTGGGGTATGAGATTATTAAGCGTGCGCCCGGTGCCAGTCGCAGCGGCGCAGATGATGAATCCGCCCTCATGGATTTCAAAAAATTCAGTTCTGAAGCCGCTGAACATGATGTAATGGCGAGGATGATGTTCAGCATGTTCAGCGAAGTGCGCAAGCTGCGTGAACAGATCCAGAAGAGCACGGAATACGACACATCCATTATCTCTCAGCGTGTAGTCTCGCTTTCCGGCTCCGGCATTAAATTCATTTCCAGTGTTGAAGTAAACAAAGGCGATGTTATTAGAGTTTCGCTCATGCTTCCAGACGAAGATCGTCCGCTGATATTTACGTGCAAAATAGTCAGAGTTGAAGTTGAGATGGGCGCACCGGGCAAAACGAGTCTTTCGGTGGCATGCAATTTCCTCGAAATATCGGAATCCTGTCGCGAAGCCATCGTCCGCTTTGTGTTTCAATCTCAGCGTCAGATGCTGCGCCACCGCTAGAGCTTTCCTTTGCTGGCAGTCAGATTATTTGAATGGCTGGCAATGCGGGCAGAAGTGCGTCCCGCGCTGTCCTGTAACTGTGCGTTCAATTAAGATCCCGCAGGTGCGGCAAGCTTCGCCTTTGCGACCGTAGACCTTGAGATTGCCCTGCATGTGTCCGTCGGGATAAATCCAGTCGAAGGAAGTGCCGTTGTGTTTTATGGCTTCTTTCAATACCGCTTTGATTGCGGCATGCAGACTACAGACTTCCTCCTCGCTGATCTCATTAGAACGGCGGGCCGGATGGATTCCGGCCAGGTGCAGCGATTCATCGGTGTAGATGTTTCCCAGTCCGGCAATGAGAGACTGATCCAGCAGAACCGTCTTTATCGCACGGGAACGTGAACGCAGAATTTCACCCAGACAGGCGGCAGTGAAACCGCGTTCGAGCGGCTCAACTCCGATATTCGCGGTAGTTGCGGCCAGATCCGAAGTGTAGATTATTCGTCCGAATTTGCGAGCGTCGCAGAAAAGCAGACGCTCGCCGGATTCGAAAGTCCATATCGCTCTTACATGTTTCGGCTCATCGTCTCCGGGCTTCTGCCATTCGAAACGACCGCTCATGCGCAGATGAACCAGCAGCCATGAGTTGTTATCCAGATGCATGACGATGAATTTTGCCCGGCGTGTCAGATTGATTATACGCAGACCGGGCAGGGCGGTTTTGATTGCTGTATAATCGGGCGAAAGCTGTCTGGGCCAGCGCGATTCGAAATCGATAATTTTCTGACCGCAGAGCAGCTTTGAATATTTGCGTACTATGGTTTCAACTTCCGGCAGTTCAGGCATGGCATTTTCTTCTTCAATAATCACTTCTGCTTTTCAATATAAGGCTGCTTTGCCCTGCAGCAGCAGAATTTATAAAGAAAATGACGAAAATATTATATTTGGCCTTTTCTTTTCTGAAACAGGTCATATAATAAAACTTGGGGTAAATTGCGTTTTATTTGAAAACAGAATCTTTGCGCGGGCGACGGTCGATGAGGTCTGAAGTATTCCTACCTTTGGCATAATAGGTTCGCACCGACCTTCTCCCCTCCATTTAATAAGTGATTGGCCAACTTCAGATTGAGACTTCGCCCGCGCTTCCTTTTTATAAAGCTCGGATTATTGTGTCCGGGTTTTTTGCTTTACTGCAAGCCTGGAAAATATCCGCGTACATATGGAATTGTGGGCGTTTGTTTTGTACTTAGAGGCTATCCCATTGGTTCTGATCTGACACTGTGAGGGTTGCCACTGGCCAAACGAAGCGCAGCGAAGTTTGCCAGTGTTTTCAGGCACGGGCAAGCCTGCATCATGCTTGTTCGAATCTGTCGGGATGGGTCTTAGGTGCAGTTATCTGTATGGCGTATAGTCGTCTTCTGCCGCCAGATTTTCGAACAGGGTGAATTCGGCGAAGTAGTTTACTTCAGCTTTTCCAGTAGGGCCGGCTCGATGCTTGGCGACTATCAGTTCCGCCATGTGTTCCGCATCGCGGTTGCTTTCAATTATTTCCGGGTGATAGAAAGCGTCACGATAGATAAACAGGATCATGTCGGCATCCTGTTCGATAGCGCCGGATTCTCGCAGATCCGACAGTTGCGGGCGCTTGTCGGTGCGCTTTTCCAGTTCGCGGTTAAGCTGTGACAGAGCCATGACCGGCAATTCGAGTTCTTTTGCGATCAGCTTCATTGAGGATGAAATGTATGATATTTCCTGCTCGCGGTTGGAATCTCTCTTCCTGTTTTTGGCCTGCATCAACTGGATGTAGTCGACGATTACCATATCCAGACCGAAACGGCGTTTTATGCGACGCGCCTTTCCGAGCATTTCCATGGGAGACAGGCCGGCGGTATCGTCGATGAAGATCTTTACCTTCTCAAGTTCTGCCGCTGCATTTGTAAGACGCACCCAGTCATCGTCGTACAGCTTTCCGCTGCGGAATTTACGTGAGTTTACTCGAGCCAGCGAACACAGGAGGCGCAGCACCAGTTCGTGCCGCGACATTTCCAGTGAGAAAATCGCTACTGATTTACCGGATTTTATGGCCGCGTTGGTGGCAAAATTCAGAGCCAGCGAGGTTTTTCCCATGCCGGGGCGACCGGCGACAACTATCATTTCACCGCGACGGAAGCCGCTTATAAGTTCGTCCAGATCATAGAAGTTAGAAGGGATACCGGCGTCGCCTTCTCCGGCTTCGAGAGCTTCGATCAGCTTTATGGTATCGCCCACAAGTTCCGAAACCTGAAAATAGGGCTTACCCAGACGGTCTTCGCCTACATTGAAAACCGAGTTTTCGGCGCGGTCGATATATTCTTCCACGTCCTCCGGCTGTTCGTAACCTTCGGATACGATGTCCTGTCCTGTCTTTATCATACGCCGCAGCATGGCCTTTTCGCGTACTATGGCGGCGTAATGCACTATGCCTGTGGTGGTAGGGATCATCCCGGAAAGTTCACCCAGATATGCCAGACCGCCTGATGCTTCCAGGCGTCCGGTCTTCTTGAGTGCATCCTGCATGGTGACAAGATCGACTGGGCGGCGTTCTTCAGAAAGCTTGAGCATGGCCTCGTAAATGTAGGCATGACTCTCGAAGTAGAAGTGTTCCGGGGTCAGGATGTCCAGTATGTTGTTGATGGAGGAGTGATCGAGCAGAATTGCACCCAATACTGCCTGTTCAGCTTCTCTTGAATTAGGCGGTACGCGCTGCACCAGAGCCGTTTCAGCCATTTGAACCCTTCCACATAGTATGAATTAAAACGGGGGCTATCTTTTGCAGATAGCCCCCGCAGTTTAGATCAAATTGTCCGGACAGTCCAGAAGGACTTATTCAGTCCGCCATTATTTGGGGACAACCCACAGTTTGAGCACGGTTGTGACTTCGGGATGCAGCTTTATATCGACGTTGTATACGCCGGTGGACCTGATCTGCTCGGAGAGAACTATCTGCTTGCGTGGAATCATGATGCCTTCCTCGCGCAGAGCGTCTTCTATCTCGCGGTTGGTGACCGAACCGAAGAGGCGGTCGTTTTCGCCAACGCGCTTGGTGATGGTCAGTGAAAGCTGTTCGAGTCTCTTTGTCATTTCAACCGCTGCAGCCTTCTCTTTGTCGAGGCGGGCGGCGATAAGTATGCGCTGGTTCTCGATCTGCTTGGCGTTGCCCGTAGTAGATGCAACGACCAGACCCTGAGGAATGAGATAATTGCGGGCGTAGCCGTCTTTCACATCCACGAGGTCTCCGCCTTTGCCGAGTCCTTCCACCGCTTGTTTAAGTATTACCTTCATTTCTGCTCTCCTTCAGCGCTAATCAAGAACCATATAAGGCAGCAGGGCGATGTTGCGGGCGCGCTTGATGGCCAGCGAAATCTGTCTCTGATGCTTGGCGCAGGCGCCTGAAATGCGGCGGGGAACGATCTTGCCGCGGTCGGTAATGAACTGCTCAAGCAGCATTATGTCCTTGTAATCGACCGACTTCATCTTTTCTGCGCACATACGGCAAACTTTACGCTTAGGGGTAGCACGACGTCTTCTGCGTCTTTTTCTTGTATCTTTTCCGTTTGTAGTTCTGGGCATTTTAGTATCCGTTTATTCTAAAGGGTTATTATTTTTCTTCTTCTTCGTCTTCTTCAGATTCGAAATCGTCGTCTTCATCGTCCTTGCCATCGATTTCGTCATCATCATCGTCGTCATCATCATCGTCGTCTTTTTCGATAATCGGACGCAATGAGTTTTCATCCGCCGGTTTACCGAAGACCACCTCTGCCGGGAGAATCACTTCTTCTTCCTTGAATTCGGCGGCTCTGGTTTCCATGTCGATATCTTCGGCGATCTTGACCGTCTGATACTTGATGACAGACTCAATCATCTTGAAGTTACGCTCGATCTCGTGAACGGTGTCGCCCAAAGAAATGTAGCGTGCATAGAAGTAAATGCCCTTCATATGCTTCTGGATTTCGTAGGCCAGCTTGCGCTTGCCCCAGCTGCGTGCCTGCAGGATCAAGCCTTTACGCTCGTCTATTACCTGCTTGACGCGCTCGACCACCCGGTTAACCTCTTCGTCGCTCGTATCCGGGCGGAAGATGAACAGGGTTTCATACTCTCTCATTTTCATCGACTGTTCCCTTTCGGATATCAGCCCCCACCGCGTCCAAGATGGTACGCGCAGGAGCAAGGGTTATTAAATGGGCGCGATGCGCCCGATAGAGGCGAATAACCTAAAATAAAATCGGTTATTTGGCAAGTTTTTTCGAAATTTATCCGCCCATCGAATCCAGGAACTCTTTGTTGTTCTGGGTTTTGGTCATCTTATCGAGCAGGAATTCCATGGCGTCGACCACCGAAAGCGGATGCAGAAGCTTGCGCAGTATCCACATGCGGTTGAGTTCTTCTGCGGGCAGAAGCAGTTCTTCCTTACGAGTGGCGCTGCGGTTAATGTCCAGACAGGGGAAGACGCGCTTTTCCATAAGCTTGCGGTCCAGGTGCAGTTCGCTGTTGCCGGTGCCCTTGAACTCTTCGAAAATGACTTCGTCCATGCGCGAGCCGGTGTCGATGAGGGCTGTTCCAATGATAGTGAGCGAGCCGCCTTCTTCGACGTTACGGGCCGCACCGAAGAAACGCTTGGGTTTATGCAGTGCGTTGGAGTCTACGCCGCCGGACAGAATCTTGCCGGAGGGCGGAACAACTGTGTTGTATGCGCGCGCCAGACGGGTAATGGAGTCCAGCAGAATGACCACATCGTGTTTATTTTCGACCAGGCGCTTGGCTTTATCGAGAACCATTTCGGCCACCTGAACGTGACGGGTGGCGGGTTCGTCGAAGGTGGACGAAACAACTTCGCCACTGACCGAACGCTGCATGTCGGTGACTTCTTCGGGGCGCTCATCGATGAGCAGGACTATCAGCTTGACTTCGGGATGATTGGTCGTGATGGCGTTTGCGATATCCTGCAGCAGCATGGTCTTACCGGCGCGCGGCGGCGACACGATAAGACAGCGCTGACCTTTGCCCAGCGGAGTCATAAGGTTGAGAATACGGGTTGAGTAATTCTTGGGATGATATTCGAGATAAAGTCTCTCAAGCGGATACAACGGAGTCAGGTTGTCGAACAGGATACGGTCGCGCACCTTGTCGGGATCCTGATAGTTGATTTTTTCGACTTTAAGCAGTGCGTAATAACGCTCGCCTTCTTTGGGCGGACGGATCTGACCAGAAATGGTGTCGCCGGTACGCAGCGAGAAACGTCTGATCTGCGAAGGCGAAACATAAATATCGTCCGGTCCGGGCAGATAATTGTAGTCGGGCGAACGCAGGAAACCGAAGCCGTCCGGCAGCGTTTCGAGAACACCTTCGCTGTAGATGGCTCCGTTCTTTTCGCTCTGGCGCTGCAGTATGGCAAAAATGAGGTCCTGCTTGCGCATTCCGGCAGCGCCTTCGATTTCGAGTTCCTGTACCGCCAGGTGGGTCAACTCTTTTATGCTCTGCTCTTTGAGCTCTTTCAGGTTGATTATTATCCCATTGGCGAGTGACTGAATCGGCTGATTCTCTTCATCGCCGGCGTCGTCGATAATTTCCGGCTGGACAGGCTTTTTGTCCATTTTATAACCACTCTTCGAAATGCCGTATTTTGCCCTGGAAGCGTCTTCAACCGACAGTTCTACCGGGTCGCCGTCATATTCGTTTTCGTTATAGGGCAGTGTTACGGTCTCGTTCGGTGCCGGTCTGGTGCTCGAACTGGGTGTGCCGGGCGTATTGGGACTGCTGTTGCTGGTAAGCTCTCTGAAGCTCTCTTCTGCATTGCGCAGTGAGTTCGGAGACTTCTTCTTACGCAGCATTTCGCTGTCATTGCGGACTATTACGCGCCTTCTTGTTGTACGTTTCTTCGCGTCATCCGAATTCTGAGGATTGTTTTTTTCCTTGTCATCAGCCATCAGTTTGATCTTTCTTCCATGGATAGTGCTTCTATAACCCGAAAGTGGGATTTAAAGTCAGGGTAAGGGATTTTATCGGCTTTCATCTGCATACATATGCATACATATTAAGGCTACCAAAACGCATTCAGGGCGGATGGTATTAAAAACTCCGGTAGTAACGGGAACAGACCGTGGACGCCTCAGCAGTAACAACCATAACCAGCAGAATATTAATTCTTAGGGAGTTCAGCTTATGCGTGGAAAAATTCGGCTGTGGTTGCGAAGCTGATTACCGGCGCTGAAAGCATTATCATTGGTAATACATCTATTGGATAAAGTCAAGAGTTTTGTTTAATAACGTCCGTATATTTGAGTAGTCACCAGTTTGGTGAAACGTATTTTATTTTTTTAGCAGGTTATCAAATTTACCTCCGCCTGCACTGAGGAGGCGCTGAAGGTGCCGTCTCGAAGTGACAGGCGGCGCGTTTCCCTCATGCTTCGAGACGAAAATCTGCGATTTTCTCCTCAGCACTTTCGGGAAGCAGGCACTATGTAAAACCGGGAACTAATCAAGGTATATACAAAAACGGCAGACCATGCGGTCTGCCGTTTCGATTTGAAATCTTATCTGCTTCTTAGAGGCAGGTGCCCATCATGCAGGTTCCGGAGCAGCAGTTGTCTACACCTTCCTGGCAGGCGCTGTTGGCCGGCAGGCAGGCATCTTTGGTTCCATCGGTGTCGCCGTCAACCGGTTCGCTCTCGCAGACCTTGCAGGCGGTGCCTTCGTCGCAGGTTTCACCGCTGTCGCACTCGGGGCAAGCCAGAGCGACGCAGGTTCCGGCCTGGCAGGCCTGACCATCGGCGCAGGGAGGAGTGCAGCACTGGCCGCAGTACCAGAAGCCCTGGGAACGGTTGCAGCAGCGACCGGTTTCGCAGTCGTTTTCGCAGCATTCGCACAGGCCGTTGTTCGGGTTGCAGGTCTGTCCTTCCGGGCAGCTCTGTCCGGTGGCATCACATCTGGGACCGCATACGCCGCCGGGACCGCAGATCATGCCTTCGGGGCAATCGGTGGAACGTTCGCAACCACCGGCATTGTCCGGATCCGGATCGGGATCGGGATCGACATCGCCGTCAACTGCATCAACATCCGGATCGGCGGTATCAACATCGCCATCTTCGCCGCAAACCGGCTCGCCGGTGCAGACGCCGTCTTCGCAACGCTGACCATTCAGGCAGTCGCGGATATTGTCACAATAACGGTTGCGTTCCTCGCAGGCGTTATCGCAGCATACGTAATTGGGGTCGTTGCAGTCTGAATCTTCTTTGCAGGTGTCGGGAATGCCTTCATCGCCGTCGCCTGTGTCGCCGTCACCGGGGATATCACAGCTTACGCTGCCGTCTTCCGGAACGCACTTGCCCAGATTATCCGCGCTGTCGGTGGCGACATAGCAGCAATAACCGGTTGAGCATTCGGTTACGTCGTAGCAGGGCGTTGCATTCGCGTCTGTTCCGCAGACGCCATCGGTGACGTTGCAGGAATAGAGAGCCGGGCAGTCGGCGTGGGTAATGCAGTTGATGATCGGGTTATCGCCGTCTTCACTATTACCCGATCCGCTGTCGCTACAGGAAGCGGCCATTACCAGCGTCAGCAGCAATACTGACACTACCGAAAACAGTTGCCATGTCGATTTCGAATTATTCAGTTTCATAACAAAACCCCTTGTGTCTTAGCGGCTTACAAACATTTCCGAGGAATATAAGCCGACCATTCGACAATTGTCAAGCAAATGTTGGATTCCTCCTGGAATTCAACAAGTGCAACCTTATCCTAAAAATTGATATTGTCAATAAAAATTCCAGCAATATTGACGTATTACGAACATTTACAGGATGTTACCTCAACTTGACGGCTGTTTTTTTAATCCTGTATTGCTTCTGGAATTTCTATTACATCTTTTTTTAAAGAACATGTCATGCTGTTTTTGAACGCAGTTTCCGGAGAAATTCAGATCGTGTTAATTCTCCAGCCTGCATTTTGAATTTTCCTCTCTGTTTATGTAATGGTCAAGAAATCCGCGAACAGATTTGTATTCTCCGTGTGTATTTATTAACACACACTTAAGAAAGGTTCCGGGTAGATTTCACTGCGGTCGCAATTGTTGGATAATGCTCAATAAATACAATGTGTTAGTGCGTGGTTATCTGGTGTTGGTCATTCTGTTATTGCCGGGCGTTTCATTTATTGAATTTTGCACTATACACCTGAGCAGTCCCCGGTTTGGTGAAATGTATTTTATTTATTTGACAAGTTATCAAGTTTACCTCCGCCTGCACTGAGGAGGCGCGCAAACGCGCCGTCTCGAAGTGTATGGCGGCGCGTTTCCCTCATGCTTCGAGACGAAAATCTGCGATTTTCTCCTCAGCACTTTCGGG
>Ga0172375_10001444_pt1 | contig 38303 bp, 51 predicted proteins | sample LakKiv1m_FD_114537 | JGI IMG/M metagenome (GOLD analysis project Ga0172375, IMG submission 114537) | Freshwater microbial communities from Kabuno Bay, South-Kivu, Congo - kab_092012_11.1m | ecosystem: Environmental > Aquatic > Freshwater > Lake | place: Democratic Republic of the Congo... | reverse complement strand
GTGGTTGTTGTGGATGAACAGCGAACCGAGACAGTAACTAAAGAAGGTTTAGAGTCTCAAAAAGTAGGTTACCAGAAAATGATTACGGAGATTGATGCGAAGTTAGCAGAAATAGCGAAACTGTAATTGTACTATAATTATATATTATCTATTTTATGAAAGGATAAAAATATGGCAGATGCAAAAAGAGATAATAACCGTATACCAACACTAATTGCAGTTTCAAATGTTGACAATGAAACTCCGGTAGTTGTTAAGGCAAATCCTTCTACCGGAGGATTGATTGTTGACGAAGTTGGTCAAGTTCCAGTTAGGAAATATTACACAAATGCTGGGGCGGTAACAGACGGAATTGTGTGGAGTCCGGCTTCTGGAAAGAGATGGTACATTACAGATATTTTTATCAATACCAGTGCCGCTTCAACAATAACCTTGGAAGACGATCTGACCGCCGGAGATTCTACTATTTGGAAGGCTGAATTGGCAGCTAATAGTGGATGGTCGCACACCTTTGAAACGCCGCTTAAAAGTGGAGAGGATACTGCCGATCTTCTAATAACCACAACTGCTGGAAACGTATATGTCCTAGTTAGTGGTTACGAAATATAAAACATGGCAGATAGGTTTTGGGTTGGAGGAACGGGAAATTGGAGTGACCAGTCTAGCCATACTGTCGTAGATAGTTATAGTGTTGATAATCTTAGCCAAAATCACGTTATCGGTACTGGTGGTAATGCAACACGAGTTGGACAAACATTTACTCCCAATCAAAATTGTACATTGTATAGTTGTAAATTTTATGTTGGAAAAACTGGAAACCCGACTGGAAATATTGTAGCTAAATTATATAACATGACCGGAACGTATGGTTCTACTGGAGTTCCAACGGGAGTCGCATTGGCTACATCAGACGTAATAGACATAACTACAATATCTGGTGGACTGTTAGAATTTATTTTCTCTGGAGCTAACCAGTATTCTTTAATTAGTGAAACGTATTATTGTATAGATATAGAATATACTGGCGGTAGTCTTCCAAATGATTATGTCTATTATGGTTGGGATACCACCTCGCCAACACATTCGGGAAATTCTTTTAGTTATATTAGTAGTTGGAACGCCGATGCTAATGACGATGTTATATTCTATGTTTATTCGATAGATATTATTCAGGGGCATTGGTCAACGTCAAGTGGCGGAGATGGTCTTGCAGAAATTCCTACATCTTCTGATGATGTTTTTATAGATGAAAATTCAGGTTTTGGAAGTGGGGGGACTATAACAATGGATGAAGTTGCAAGTCGTGACCTCCACAACTTCACCTGCAATTCTGGACACACATTTACCATTGCTGGTTCGGATATTAATGTTTATGGGTCAGTATTTTTAGAAGAAGGCATTACTTGGACTGCTAGTGGCATTTTTTTCTACTCAGATACTGACGAGACGATTAGATCGGCAGGTGTGATATTAACAAATATATCAATTTCGGAATGTCCGGAAACTTGTTATATATCTCTATTTGATGACCTTATTCTTACGGGAAGATTTTATCAAGACAATGGAACATTTGATGCTAATAACCACAATGTGACTGCTAATGATTTTTATTTCTATGCTGATATAGGATATACACCAACTATTTATATGGGGAGTGGAACTTGGGAAGCAACAGGAAATGATAATAATGGTGGTGCTTGGCAAGTTAACCAGTACTCAGATCAGAGTGTCACAATTTCTCCCGAAACCTCAACCATTAAATTTACGGACGCAACGGAAAATACCAAGACTTTTTATTTTTATGATGATACGGGAAACGAAACGGGTAAGGCATACAATAACTTATGGTTAACAGGTTCAGGAACTGGAGAATTTATAATCTATGGTTCAAACACTTTTAATGAATTTAAGTGTGATACTCCACCTCATACAATTAAGTTTTTAGGGAATACCATTCAGGTAGTTTCTACTTGGACAGTATCTGGAACAGCGGGAAATTTAATTACCTTAAATAATGATTCCGGTAACACTCAATTCACTCTCTCCAAATCCTCTGGAATAATATCTTCCGATTATCTCAATATAAGTAATTCTAATGCCACAGGTGGTGCTACTTGGTATGCTGGTAGTCATTCAGTAGATACAACTATTAATTCTGGCTGGATATTTGAAGATGCTCCCACAACTGGTGGAGTAAAAGATATAATCGGTTCTGGGATAATCCCATTCGCAAGGTAATGCTATAATTAAATTAGGTTAAATATGCCGTCTTTGTTGACGGCTTTTTTTATTTAAAATATGCGTTTAAGCTACCTCGACATAAAAAATCAATTCCTTAGAAACGTAGGACAGGTTGGTTCAACCGAAACAAATTTACTGGCAGACTTTGACTCAAACCTAAACCAGAGATACCAACTCGTTTGGTCTAAGTTTAGGAACTACCAAAGTCAAATGCCTTTTACTGACGCTACTGTAGTTAGTCAACAGTATTATCATTATCCCAAGGGAACTAGCATGATTGAGAATGGGGTGGTTACTATCGGTTCTGTTAGGTATCCACTTCAGACAATCTACAGTCAATCACAATGGGATAAGTTAAACGCTATCCAAATACAACCATCTGCTATTCCCCAATTCATTTTTCCAAGGAGAGATGATTATGGAATATGGCCAATACCACAGGGAGTTTACACATTAACCCTCAACAGATTCATTAGGCTTAGAAACTTATCTGTAACCGACTACACAACCGGAACCGTAACCATGACTCATGGTGATACCACAGTTACCGGACTAAACACTACCTTTACTAAAACAATGGAAGGAAGATGGTTGGTTATCACTTCTGACGCTGATGGTTATGGCTATTGGTATAGGATTGAAACCTACACTTCGGCAACTGAAATAGAATTAGACTCGGTATGGGAGGGTTCAACTGCAGCCACATTGAGCTATAAAATATGTGAAACACCGGAACTTCCGGAAGAAGGACATATTATTCTGGTTGATGGAGTTACTGCTGACTACTACAAAGGAGTGAGGGTGGATGCTGATAAAGCTGCACAATTTGAAAACTCTTTCTGGACGGGAGATCAGAAGAACTTTACCAGAGATATTAATAGTAAGAATATTAACGGTGGACTAATTGGCCTATGCCGTACCTACAATTCAAGAGATGATCGACACCTAATTAAAAGACAGCCAAAGACATATCCTCCCCAGTTTAAAGTATGGGCAACAACTATATCCTAACCTATGGCTAAAATCGTACGTTCACAAAATCGTTTTGCCAATGGTTCCGCAGATTTTATTAAAGAGGGACAGCCGGACTCTTACGCTTTTTCCCGTGCTATTGACACTACCGATCCCCGCCAACCACAACTTCAACCCAAAGCAATGAGAGAATCAGGAAGTGTGGTAGTAGATTTGCCTAAGTTCGGAGAACAGGTAACGGATGGTAATACCTATATTATTGGCGATTCTGGCAATTTCTATAAAAGAACTACTGCCGGATCGTGGTCTTTACTAAGAACAGTAGTGGGAAGTCATGGGAATGGACTTGGATATTTTGCTGAAGATGATTTTGTTTATTACACCGGAGATAAGGTAATTGGTAGATATGGACCACTTTCGGGAGGAAATCCACAATTTGCTGACGATTTTCTGGGAGCACAGGGTGGAGTTAGATTAAATACCTACTCTTTGGAATTAAATGGAAGTACACAATATGGTTCTAAGACAGATAGTGCTTCTCTTTCCATTACCGGAGATTTAAGTATTGAGGCATATATTAACCCAGATACCTTACCAGCTACAGGAGCTTCTAAAACAATTCTTAGCAAGTGGGATGAGTCTGGAGCTACCAGAAGTTATCGTTTTGACATTGCCGGAGTATCTGCCTCATTTGGAAGTGGAACGGATGGAGCCTTGACTATTTCTGCCGACACTACAGACGCTCCAACAGATAGTGCCTGTACCGGAACATCTGGAAGTTTGTCGTTAACTGCTACTAATGCTTCTTTTGCTACAGGACAAATACTTTTAATTCACCAATCACAGGGAACCGGAGCAGGACTATGGGAACGGAATGAAATAGCCTCTTATACTGCCGGAACTATTACTCTAGTTAACGCTTTATCGAGAAGTTTCACTACAGGAGCACAGGTCTTAGTTTTAAAGCAATATACTAATGTAACGGTTAATTCAGGTAAAACGTGGACAGCCAAGGCTTGGAATGGAACCGTTGGTGGAATACTTGGTTTTCTTTGTAATGGAACTTTAACTATTAGCGGGGCAATTTCAGCAAGTGGAAGCAATGGGGGTTCTGGAGCCAACTCGGCTGGAAGTGTCACTACTGGCGGTGGATTTAGGGGCGGATATTATCGGGGAGCTGCTACAAATGGTACTGGTGGAAAACAGGGAGAGGGAACACCTGGAGCTGGAACCGAATCGGCATCAGCTAATGGTAACGGTGGGGGTGGAGGTTACTGTATAAAGGGTTATGCAAACGCTTCCGGCGGTGGTGGTGGAAATGGTGCAAATGGAACATCGGCTACTGGTGGTAGCGATCCTGGCAACTTTATAGTCGGTTCGGGAGGTAGTGCCGTAGGAAATATATCGCTTACGACTATGGTTTTTGGTGGCGGCGGTGGCGGTGCTGGAGATACTAATACTGCCGAGACAGTTGGTGCTGGGGGTTCTGGTGGTGGAATAGTGTGTATTTATGCTAATGACGTTGCCACAATAACAGGTTCAATTACAACAAATGGAGGAAACGGCGGGGCTGGAGATGCCGTTAATAGACATGGTGGTGGTGGAGCTGGGGGTTCGATTTTAATTAAATGTATTACCGCAGCACTTGGTACAAGTAAACTAACAGCAACAGGTGGAACTGCTACATCTTATGCTGGTTCTGGCGGAGATGGTCGTATTCATGTTGACTATTTCACTTCAGCAACAGGAACTACATCTCCAACTTTAAATTCAACTCAGGACAATTCTCTTTCAACCAATACTACCTATCAACTAAGATTATCTGTTTCCACAGACGGAACTGCCATTGAAACTCTAGCCAGACCTTGTGATTTAACCACCGGAATCTGGAAACACGTTGCGGTTACTTATGATGCTTCCGCTTCTTCTGCTACTTTCTATTTAAATACTAATTCTCTCGGAACTGCCACCGGAGCTTTGACTGCTATTTCTGATAATGGTTCTGCTCTTTATCTGGGAGCCCACAAGGGAGCATCTGCAGTAGGAAACTTCTTTGACGGAAAAATAGATGAAGTTAGGCTATGGAACGATATAAGAACCGTAAGCGAGTTAGTTCAATATCGTGATGTTCAAATTGCTGTTACAAGTCCAGGGCTAGTTGCCTATTACACACTAAATAACGCCTCAACAGATGGAACTTCAAATGCCAATAATCTTACCTTAACAGGTTCACCTACTTATTCAACCGATACTCCATTTCTATCCCCAACCACCAGACAGGATATTGATAGGTCACAGATTTTATCAGGCCAAACATATACTCCTCCAACTGCAATTTCTGAAGCATCAACTGATTTGGTATCTTTTGTACCAACCAAAGACCCTCAAAAATCAATCTCGGTATTAGTTGCCAGTAAGGGGAGTGGAGATTGGACGATAACCGTTCACGACGCTTCTAATGTCACCATTGCCTCTGCAACTATCGCCAATGCTTCAGTTATTGCTGGACAATTAGAATTTACTTTTAGTTCAGTCTGGAGGCCACTAATTAATGCTACATACCATTTTCATGTCACCTCAACAGTTGCAGATGGAACTGTAACTACTGGCACTACTTCAAACCTATCAACGGTAGATTACCGTACCTATTTCCAATTCTTAGTTGAAGATACAAAATATCATGCGGTAGCCAAAATGCTCCAATTCCTGGTTATCTTAAATGAAAGATATTTAGCCAAGTACGAAGCAACCCTATACGATCCTAACTATATTACTTTCCCCGCTGGATGGAAAGCCAGATGTTATGGTTATTGGAGAGAATATTTTGTGGTAGGTTGCACCAAAGGAACTAATATATACGACTTTGATAGTGGTCGTGTCTATTTCTGGGATGGTATCTCTACCACCTATAATTTCTACATTGACGTACCAGAGGGTGGAATAAATGCCCTGCTTGGCTCTAGGGGAAAACTCTTTGTTTGGGCTGGGTATCAGGGAGATATGCTCACCTATCAGGGTGGAGAAACGGCTGATAAGATCAAAAGATTACCTAAATCGTCACCGGATACTTATATTGAGATATTACCAGGAGCAGTAACTATGTGGAAATCTATCATTCAGTTTGGAATTGGAGAGTCTGACTCAACCGAAATTCAGCGTGGGGTTTATTCCTATGGAGCTATCAACATCCGTTATAACGACTCAATGAGTTTTGATTATGTAAATAGCAACGGAACCTATGACAATGACGTTTCTATTGGTCTTTGTATGGTAGTTAATAGAAAACTTCTAATTGGTTATCGTGATGGAATTTCCTATGGTGTTGACTATGTAGATGCCTCAAACGATCCGGCTCCCACAGGAACGATAGAGGGAATAGTTCAGGACGAAGGATTAACTTGGAAAACCAAAGAAGCACTAACTGCCGTAGCTACATTTTTACCACTAAGAACTGGAGAAAGTGTTACTTTAAAATATAAGCTCGATAGAAATAGTAGTTGGACATCTTCTCCGGTTATGAGTACGGTAGGGGCAACTCAAGTAAGACTATTGATTTCTCCAACCACAACTGCTCGATGTAAAGAATACCAATGGGCGGTAGATATGGCCTCGACTAGTTCTACCTCTCCACAACTTATCAATGTCGGGATTGAAGTTGATACCCTAGAAACAGAACGAAACTTCAGTGAATAATGACAGACATAAAGAACACGCCAACCTATGAAACAGAGAGTAGGGCACAAGATTTACTAGATTTTAAGGAACAGTATCGGGGTATTCTCGATAGATTAACTGCACTTGAGGAAAGGAGATTAAGCCAGTCAAGTATTCCACCACAAACTATCAAAGCAAGGCACCTAGAAGATACCGGATGGATTTCTATTTCTCTACAAAACAGTTGGGTTAATTACGACACTACCTTTGGAATGGCAGATACCAGCTTTGTAAGAAAGATTGCAGGAATTGTTTACTTTAGAGGACTGATTAAAAGCGGAACCACAACCTCATATACAACCATATTTACACTCCCTAAAGGTTGGAGGCCAGCCATAAACCAGATATTTGTCTGCTCTTGCACAACTTCCGGTTATTGGGAATTGAGAGTTTTATCTAATGGTACGGTTCAAACCGGAGCTATTGCTCCCACAAACGGTTGGACATCATTGTCCGGCGTTAGCTTTATTGCCGATCAATAATGCTATAATTAAACATAGGTTACATCTACCCCGCTAGTCGGGGTATTTTTATAATGATTTACAGTAAACCAGTAAAAGGTTAAACACTATGTCAGCTTCATCACTTATTGCGCAAGGTTATGGTGGTTACCAGGGTTGGGGGGATACGGAGGCCGATGCTAACTTCAAAGCAACTGGAGGAGCTGGAAAGAAAACATCCGGTTCTTCTTCTGGTACGGGTGTCGCCGATTATGGTGAAGCGACTAATCTTTTGGGGACACAAAAATCTAACAATGCTACTTTTCTTGCCAATCAAAGTAATTTAGCCAATGACTACTTAAAACGATACACCGGAGCAATAGCTGGACAAGAGGGAATGGGAGCTATGGCAAAAAGACTTGGAGCCGAACTAAACCTACCGACATTACAGGAAAATGCTTACAATATAAATAGAACAGTAAGAGAATTGCCCCAGACATATTCGGCTGCTACCAGAGGGTTTGATGTTAATGCTAATCAATTAAGTAGAATAATTGGACAAAAAACAGCAGAATTAACTCCGGCACTAACTACAGCTAATGAGGCACTTGGAAATGCACAAAATACTCTCACCACTCAACTTGGATATGGCCAAGCAGACAACGCCAGAGCCCTTCTGCCGTATCAATCAGAACAGGCGCTACTATCGGATAGGTTGGCCAGAGAAACTACACTCTATTCAAAGGAAAACGAAAATGAACTAAGCACTATTATTGCCAAAATTCAAAGTGGAATACAAATCTCTGAAGCGGAAAAGAATAGAGCTAATCAACTGGCTATTTCTGAACTAAACTATAAGGCAGAAATGGAAAAGACAAAGACATCTTCAGCCTATTCACCTTATAACTCAACTTGGGGTGCTTATAACATAACCGGATAACATGGCAATTAAACCAATAAATAGAAAAAAGTTGGAGGAAAAATATGGCGAAGATACTATCGGCCGAAATGCCTTTAAATATTACGATGTAACGGATGAGCAATTAAAAGAAATGTCGCCGGATGTTTCTACGTTTGTTGAATACCAAAGAGGTTTGGCTCGTAAAATTGCAGAAAGTGACCCTGATTTATTTGCTCCAGAAGTTATTGGTAAACCAATCTCGACGGCAAATACAACCCAACCTGTATCAAAAACAAATTCTGACGGAACTCCCAAATATGAACCAATAATAACTGATGGCGGAGGAGATTCGGGTGGTGGATATTATAAAAGTTCTCCCAAAGTAGGCGGAGTATCCTATGCCCCAACTAAAATTAACTATGATGAGGTAAATAGGTTTCGTGAGGATATGATAAAGAAAGGGGAAAAGCCCGAAACGGTTGATATTTTCATTGGCAATAAACTTGGAGAAATACAAAAGAGAGATCAGGAAATGCAGGACTATCAGACTAAACTGCAAATGTCGAAAGATATTTCCGGAGAAGCAAGTTCTGTAAAACTTTCAGAAGTTCCATCTGAAAAAACCACTACAAGTACCACATTAACAACTCCTCCTATTTCTACACTTGAGAATATTCCACAAACTACTGGAACCGATACGCCAGAAAATATAAAACTAAAATACAACTATAAACTAGCATCAGAATCTGGTGATTTAAATACTATGGACAAGATTAATGCACAGTTTAAGGCTAGTAATGGCTATGGAATAAATGAAGCAAAGCCAGTAACAAAAAAAGAAGAAGATGCAATAAAAGTAATTCAGTTAAAAGAAAAAGTTGCGAATCAAGCCGAGGCAATACTAAACCTAATAGACCAACATGAAAGAGGACTCGTGGACAGTAAAACATACAATGACACATTAAACTCATTAGCTTCTGACTTAGTTTTAACAAAGAAAGAGGCAGATAATCTTGGAGCCGCCCTGTCTGGAAATGAATTGGCGATACTTTCTGGACAAGTACCAGTAGTGCAGCCAATGGGTCGATCATTAATAAGTACGGTAGAACAAGCATTTACTGGTAAAGTTCCAGTACAAAGAGGTCAGGTTAATGAGCCAGATATAAATACATTAAAAAATAAGATGAAAATTCTGGCTAGTGGAATGAGAGGGGAAAAAATAGATGCAACGACGTTGTCGAAAACGGAAGAAGGAACTCCTTTAAAGGAAGATTATAACCTAATACAAGCAGCACTAAATGACTCCAAAGACATTGTTAATGGAATATTAGGATTACCAAAGACAACGCTAGACTATATACAAGCGGAAGCCCAGAAGGGACATTTCGTAACACCAATGGATTTAGTAACTAAAGGACTTTGGGAATTTGGGAAAGGAAGTGTTCTTGAGGCAAACCAACTCTTGGGAGAACCATTAAAGGGTGGAGATATTGCTGGTAGGGCATGGGAGAGGATAAAGAATAAACCCGTGACCACATTACTCGATATTCTAGCAATAAAAGGTGGAATAAGCTCCTTAAAAAAACCTGGAATTAGTAAAACCTTAAAAGAATTACCAAAAGAACCTACTAGTTTACAAAAATCAGCAGCTAGAGGTATTGTGAATATTGATCCAAGAGATATTGTTAGATCAGAAGCTGTGGCTAAAGATGTTGCACAAATGACAAAGTCTATTTCTAACACCGGAATAGCAAGAGAACTAAAAGCCAAAGTGGGCCAACTAGCAAAAGAGGTTGATGACTTTTCCAATCAAGCAGATTCTGCTGTTGGACAAATGAGCCATCAGGCTGTTTTAGATAGAATAATGTCTGCCGTAAACGAAACTGATGTGGCAAAGACAAATCCAAAGTTGGTTACTTTAATCAAAAGAGAACTTAACACTCAACTTAATTCTGGAGTTATAACAACTGAGGGTGCAATTTCTGATGTTGTTTCCACTAAACCATCAGCAATAAATAAAACAAGAAGATTATTTAATAGCGAAATTTCTGATAACTGGTTTGCGAATAGAAAACAACTGGTAACCGATACTGACAAACTATCCTCTCTTAGATGGAAAGCATCAGAAGCAATGAGAGATATTTTGGGCGAATTAGATCAGTCGGGACAACTTAAAGAATCTTTAAGACTTCAATCTTCAGCAATAGAAGCATATCCGCAAATGTCGTTGAAAGCGAATGGGGCAAATATCACCGGACAGGGAGGTTTCTCTTTTAAGGTGAATGCTCTAAAAAAAGCAACACAAACACCGTCTATTATTATAAATAGGGCTATTGTTGGAAAACCATCTCCATTAACTAGCAACACAATAGCGGGAGCACCAATTAATCCAGAATCTCTTACAAATCCTTATCCTCCAGCAAAAGCATTACCAAACATATCATCAAATGTAATACCGGAAAATCTAACTCCATCAGAGTTACCTCCAATACCAATAACTGGAAATCCGGTTTCTTTTCCTAAGCGTCCAGCACCAGAACTAATATTGAAAAAATTAAAAAGTGCTATTAAGTCTGGAGTTGATGTTAAGCCAATGTATACAGAACTTTCACGATTTTATAAACTACCCAAACTTGAACTTTTAAAGAAAAAGAAGTAAAATAGCGGAAATGAGAGTTTTACTTGCGATAATTTGTTTAATAACCGGACATATAGAACTTGCCCTGAACTTGCTTATTTCAAAAGCGTTTTTCTAACAAATGATATAATTAAATACAGGTTATATAAGCCCTCCGTGTGGGGGCTTTTTTCTTTTCAACTATGGCACAATTCGGTACAGGTTCACAATTATTAGGGGGAACTGATGCCCTCTCTCAGGCAATGGCCTCAAGGGGCATTGATACCTCAATTCTTAATCAGCAAACACCTGCTTCAATGGGAGGAGCACAATCAATCCCAACACCAACTCAACAAGGTTCTGCTTCACCAGTTGTTTCCAATGTTTCTGCTAATAACCCATCTATGGCAGCTGGAGCAGGTGTTCCATCTAGTGAGGCAGAACTTATTTTAAAAGCACTTACAAATCGACTTTCGGTTTTATCTAAAAATGGTATGTAAATACTATGAATGATCAAGCTACGACTGATACTACGCCAAGACAAATTACTGTTGATATATGGAAAGTTGCACTTATTTTTTTCACTGGAATTGTTGGTACTGCTGGAGCTTCTGTGTGGGGTACTCTTGCTCTTGCTAATACAATTCCTTTCAGGGTGGAGGCGATAGAAACCGAAATAGACTCAATTAAGCAAACAATGGAGAATGATAGTGCCAAGTTTATGCCCTTGGACTTATCTCAGGAGAAATGGAAAAACAATGACTATCAACATGGTGAGATAATAAGGAGATTAGATGTTATTCAAACTACATTAGGAAGGATGAACCAATGAAATCTATTTGCTTACAATCAGGACATTGGGGAAAGGCTGGAGGTGGGGCTCCAGAGGAACAGGCTAACAACAAAAGGATTACGGATAGATTATCGGCCATGATGAGAGAAAGAGGGTTTCAGGTCTATCAAACAGATTGGTACGCTAATAACGATTCAGTAGTAACAAAGACTGATTATGATTTATTTTTAGCACTTCATTGCGATATGGACTATCCAAATGATGGTGGTTCTGGGTTTGCTGATTATGCCGACCCGTCAACAGACAATGCTACCAAAGAAAGTCAGAGAATTTGTAAGATCATAAATGAGGTCTATTTTCAGGAAGCTGGGATAAACTATGTTTCTCATTCCAATGCCAATACTAGATTTTATTATATGTGGAAATATCTTACTCCCGAAACTCCATGCGTCTTGCTTGAAATGGGACAAAGTATCGACCCCCACGACAAAATTCTTCTTGCCAATACCGATTTGATAGCCAGTTCCATTGCCAGAGCTTTATGTAAAGCCTTTGACGTTGCCTATGATATAGTACCCCCTCAAAATGTGGAGGATAAGTTTAAGGAATTGGAAAAAAAGATCAAAGATTTGTCCGAAAGTTTGGTTGCTTCCCAAAAAGAGGTTCAGACTTGGCAAGGGAAACTAGACTCTGCTAACAAATCTAACCTCGAACTAAAGAACCAAATGGCAATACTTGAAACAAAGTGTGAGGAATTGTCAAAGTATGAAAGAATGTCGGGGTGGGATTTCGTAAAACTAGGAGTACAATTATTAATAGTTAAGAAATAATATGGATTCAAAAAGATTTACGCTTAATAAGTCCGATATGCTTTTTGTTTGGGAAAGAGCCAAGTTGTTTTTAGTTCCTCTTGCCCTACTCTACATTCCCCTTGTCGTTGCCCGAATAGAAGATGATGGTTTGCAATTATCAGACTTTGCCCTAAACCAGTTTGAACAGGGGGCATTAGTTCTCTATATTCTCAACCGATTAACCACCGCTTTTCAGTTATACTTAAAAGGTAAAAAATAAAACAAAAACCCGCTCTCTTTAACTTCACTTATTCGGGGTGAGTGAGAACGGGTTAGCAAACTATGATACATAGTGCTACTACAAGTATAGTACATTCTTATTTATTCGTCAAATTAGGCGGGTAATATGGACAATCGGGAGAGAGGTTTATACTTGCCCGATGGCACATTTAGGTCAGAAGCGGAAATTAAACAGCGGTTAAGTTTTCCCGATAAAAAAGTACAGATTACAGATTTTGCAGAGGTGGCAGATATTGTTTCAAGAGCCAGAAAGGTAGCCGAAAGGTTTGAGATTGGACAAAGAGAAGCAACTTGGATACCAGCTGGAGATCAAGATAGACCCTTAGTTGTGGCCTTAATTACAGACGAACATTTTGGTTCAATAGTATCGGATGTTGACTTACTACAGGAACATTTGGAAATAGTAGAAAACACCTCGAATATGTTTTGCATTCTGAATGGAGATGATACCGACAACTTTAATGCTACGGGCAAATGGGCTTCGGGAATGATGGAAGACCCGCTACCTCCCCAAATAGTTTCCAGAGCCTTAGTCCAGAGAATGAAACGATTAGATGATAGGGCCAAGATTGGAGCATGGGGATTTGGAAATCACAATGATTTTGGAGCCAGTGCTGGACAGGATTGGTACGAATCATTCTTGGGAGGATTTAAGTGTCCCATCTTAACTACAGGAGGGCTGGTACACATCATGTGGGGTTCTCAGACGTATGATTTGGCTATGGCACACAAATATTGGGGAACCAGTAAGTTGAATCCAACCAACGCCTGTAAGAGGTTTATGGATTTTGAATATCCCAATGCTGATATAGCATTTTTAGGCCATACCCACCAATCCGAAGGGTTACATTTTGAAAAGGGTGGAAAAGATAGAGTTGCCTGTATTGGAGGAACCTATAAAGATCAGGATTCATTTGCCCGCAAGCATGGAATAGGAGGAAGATCAGGTAGTCCAGGGTGGGCGGTGGCTCTATGGCCAAATGAAAGAAAAATGCAGTTATTTAAGGATATAAAAGTTGCCCAAAGATGGTTAAATGGGGCTAAATGAATATCGTCGGAATAGTTTAAGGGTAAGGGAAATTTATGGAATTGACTCGCACGACAAACGGTACAATATCCACCACATAATCCAAAAAAGTGATTACAAGCGTGACCCCGAACTTTATGATCAACTCTCTACCACAGGAAGATTTAATATAAACCAAGTGTCTAATCTCTGTCCGGTTCTTCTAAGTGAGCATAGTTGGATTAACAGAAAGATAAATAGTCGCCAAGAGTCTTTACCTAGAAAAATAAACAAACACAGAAGAAAACGTCACAGATAATAAGCCTCAAATTTCCTCCAACTGTATTACTATCCTCCAATCCTTGTGGCCGTTAGATTTTACAATGTGAACGTCTGTTAGAAGATTGTCGTCCTCCACTATTCCATAATCCTGTAAACAATCACCTATTGAAGCCAGGGCGTTATCAACGTCCTGATTATACTTTCCCTTAATTTCATATTTAACTCTCATCCAAAGAGGTTTGGTGAAGTGTAGGTGGCGAAACGGAAGCATAAACTCTGCCACCAAATCGTGGAACTTGATGTAAGCCTTGGAGGGAAGGGAAACACAACGAAAATTGCGACGATTATTTTTCTTACTAGATGGCCTCAAGCCTATTATTGTTATTTCAGTCACGCCTTATTCTAACACCAAACAAAACCCCCCATTTAACATGGGGGGTAGGTTCTGCCTAGCAAAAGTAGATTTCTCCTTTTGGGATAGCTATCTGTCCCCCACAAGGGGGGGCGACTAGGACTTTAATGAGCGTTTAACCTCCAACGACCAAGGGTACTGCCGTCAGCTTAAAAGCCGAACAAGGGCTTCCGCCCCACAGTCATGGAGCCACCTGCTAAGAGTCAGGGCAATAGCTTCATACATATTTAGCCCCGAAAACGCACAATTAGGCTAGCCTAGTGCTTTCTCTATCAGGTGACTTTATCTGTCCCGCCAGTCTCCAGTTTGGCGGTAAGCCGGAGTATTGAAGCTTATCCGACATCACCTTATTCTAGCACCCCAGCAATTTACTATCAGGATTGCCCTTTCCTGTAAGTCATCCATTGGATCGTCATAGGTTATTACCGATTTTTGATCTGAACGGAGGACAAACAAGGTGGCAAACCTACAGTCATATAGGCAGTATTGGGTAATTGCTTTAGTACAAAATGCCGATACTCCTAACTCATCTCTACCTTGTGGACTAGCAAGTTGAGCGTCTGTAAAGGGACAGGAAAGTAAGGCTTCTCTGGTCATTTTTCTTCTTTAACTGGTAAATACTTTTGACGTAGAGATTTTATGCGTTCGATTGCCATCTCTACACATTCACTTCGACAACTCCACTCCATATCTTCACCCGTATCACAGTATTGACCGTTGTGTTCGGTGTGCGTCCCAACTAAATCCTCTATCTCCTCAAATACTGATTGGAGTTGGTTGATGTGCCAGTTCCAAACTTCATCTCCCAAAATTAACTCACTTTCTCCCTTCATTCTATTTTTGACTGATATACTTCCAAAGTCGTCAACAAACTTTCTATCAAACTCCTCTCTGGGTGTTTTAGATGTTTCTAATTGTGGCGATTTCGCCATAATTGGGGAAACTTCATTCTTCGGCTTCATCCCACTACCTTTACCCGTGTCTGGATAAGTTAAGGTATGGTTATTGGCAACTAGCTGGTCTATTCCAGCATCGGTTAGGGTGATATCACAAGGTTTGCCACAGTTACGACATTCAGCATAGCCTGTACACTCATCAGAATTAACCCATTTAATATCAGCCTTACAACATCGGGACTCATAGAATTGTTCTTCTCTCATTGTCTTGGTCATTTCTTGGCTTTAACTTCTAGCTTGGGGTGTACTGCTCTTATGTAAAAACTCCGCCAAAACTTAAAGGGGCGGAATAGACTAAAGCCTTTAAAACAGACGTTACCTTTGATACTTAGTCGGTGTGTTCTGGCCTTCTCGTAGGTGAGAAACTTCTTGCCGTTGACATCAAAGAGGATGTAACCAAGTAGTAGAGCTTGGAGATTCTTATTCATTTCTTAGTCTTAACTTCTAACTCCCTATTACACACCGCACAGGTGTTGTTGAGGGTAATGGCTATTTCGTCTTTAGTAGATTGACAATTTGGGCAGGGGACTAACTTGTCTTTTAGGGTAGAGAGCTTGGAACGTAAATCGGCGTGTTCTCCTGATGTTTCTATACACTCAATCTCATCACTAACTCCCTTCTTGTAACCTTCCATGTAGGAGGCTTCTAACAGTTGACGGATGAAGACTTTGAGGCGTTTTGTGGCTTTTTGTCTTGAGGCTTCATTGTCTACACTCATTCCTTCCTATATCCCACGTTTGTCCTCGTAGTCCCTAGTAACTTGGGAGCCGACTTCTTGAACCAGATCATTGAGTATGTTTTGAAGTGTCTCCCAATCTAGCTTCTCAATGATGGTAGGGGTGGTCATTTGCTTTTAGGTAACTTATAACCCTCTTTGATAACTGCCGTGTACTCTGTACCATCTATTGTTACCTTCACCTCTTTCCCTTCTAAGGTCTTAGATTCTTCTACCAGTCCAGTTTCTACTAATGTTCCAAATGCCACAGTTCCTTTCACTAACTTACCACAGCGTATTTCCAGTTCTTCCTTGGTTGGTTCTCGCCATAAACATAATCCGGCAAATATCCTAAGACCGATTGATAGGGTAGTCTTACAAGATATGGATAATCCAGCCGTGATTCCATCTCCAGCCGTGATTCCCAATCCAGCCTTGATTCCCGATCCAGCCGTGATTCCCGATCCAGCCGTGATTTCCGATCCAGCCGTGATTCCCCATCCAGCCGTGATTCCCAATCCAGCCGTGATTTCCGATCCAGCCGTGATTCCCCATCCAGCCTTGATTCCCGATCCAGCCGTGATTCCCCATCCAGCCGTGATTCCCGATCCAGCCGTGATTTCCGATCCAGCCGTGATTCCCGATCCAGCCGTGATTCCCGATCCAGCCGTGATTCCCAATCCAGCCTTGATTCCCGATCCAGACTCTGCCCAAATATGACCCTTAGCCTTTATGGAATTAAACTTTACCCATCCAAGATTAGCTTCAATTTCGATATGTCCGTCGTAATCAGACACATCTTCTTTTCCGACATACTCTTTCCAGTAGTGGGTGGTATCTTTAAAATCTTTAGCGGTCAGTCGTAGTGTTTTCATTTCTTATTTAACTTGTAAAGAGGACAGGTAGGAGCGTGGTTGGGAGTAGTCAGGCCATACTCTTGGAGCTTGTAAAAAGTACACTTACACCTATTCTTTTTCCCCATTATAATACCTCCTCCACGATCACCGAACATAAGTCGTCACAATTTATTTGGTCTTTGACTGCCGGAGTAATGTCGATAATCCTTCCCAGCCTTTCAAATCCTCCTCGATCTGTGACAGTGGCATACACCAACATCATTGTCTTGGCGTTGATAACTCTCACCTTCGATCCTAGCGGAAGACGGTTGAAAGCCACTGTAAAAGCGTTGTCGTTTAAGGGTTGGCCGTTAGCCATTGTAAGAGTCTTACTGCACCCCAAACACCCGCTTCTGCTGTAGTAGGAAGCGATCCCATGCCAACTCCCAGTTTCCTTTGCCAACACCGCCGAAACTAATTTAAACACTTGAGGTTTATTTCCTCCAATGTCTAAATTCTTTGTAGGAGTAGGACATGGGGTAGGCTTTATTGTCGGTTCTATATGTTTTACAGATGATCTTGGAGAACGGACAAGAGAATAAAATAAAGTGAAAGAAACTGACGCACCAAAAGTTAAACCAAGCATAGTAAATATAATAATTTCTTTGAAAGTTAAACCACGCCAACGTCTATCAAAAAACGACACTTTCACTATTTTCTTTTTATTCATATTTATTTTAATTTTTAATATTTGTGAGCTAAAGAGAGGGGGGGCTAGTAGTCGCAGGAACTATTTGCTCCCCCTTCTCTCTAACCCACAATGGTTAGAGCCTAAACGTGTTAACCTGCTTGCTTATTTCTCCCACTCAAAAAACTCACAGCCATATTTCTGTTTAGTTTCAAAATTATATTTTTGAGTAGAGCATTTTATAAATTTCTTACCGTCTTTGGTTGTACCGTAAACAAGAGGTGAGTAACACTTAGGGCATTGGCGATCCGGCACAGTTTCCACCTCTTTTTTGGCTTTACTAAACCCACCATAAGATTTTATCTGAGCTTTAAACCCTTCCGTAGATAAAAACGGCTCAATCTCCTCTTTCATGGTTTTGAGTAAATCATTAGCACTTTCACCTCTTAGGGTAAAAAGAATTGGAAAACCGCTTGGAGTTTCGAGAGTATAGGTTACAGATGCAATCGCTTCCGGCATATTTATCTGATTTGTCATTCTTCTGCTTTAATGAGTAATTGGTTGAACTTGTCAGTCCAAAGGCTAATCTCTATCTTTTGGCCGTCTTTGGTGTAGATATAGAGTGTTCTAAACCAACTGTTTGTTCCTCGTGTCGGTTCATCAGCGGTGATCTTGACAGCGTTGTGTATGTCTATATTCATATTCTATCCTCCATCATTGAATTATTAAAACAGGTTTTACAAAAGGGTACATTAGTTATGCTATTTTCAATTTCGGCATCCTCGCATATAGGCAAAGTATATTTATTGGTACATAAACAGCCACAGTTATAACAAAAGATAGCATTATCACCATAAGCGTATGAAATACACTGGTAAGCAATTCTTAACGCTTTTTCCTGTTCGGTACAATTGTTAAAATAGGTTAATTTCATTTGATTAGATTGTAGCATGATTGTATTATACTTGTCAAGTATTAGTATCCTTAATATTTCTCAACTGCCTAAAAATCCAATAAATATGAGTTCGGCTATATCCAGTCTTTTTAGCTATCTCCACAACGCTTGCTCCCTTTGAGTAGGCATAAGCAATTTTCAACCACAACTCTCTTAGTTTTGGATTTGAATGGCCTCTTAGTTTGATTTCCATTGATTTTCAGTTTTTTTCCTCCAATGATAAAGATTGATTATATTGGTAAATAGTTTAAATGACTGCTTATCTCCCAGCACTTTTGTTTTATAATCCCCAGCAATGGTAAAAACTATTACCCGCCTTTTGGCTCTTAAACACTTGTGCCCCATTTCCCATAAAGCATGGCGATAAGCCGATAACTGCAACTCAACTTCGGGGTAAATATAACCTTTTTCATTAGTTTTCCAGTCAATAATCGAATAATCATTGTCAAAATAGCCGAGAAAATCACAGGTTCCTCTATACCCATGCTTGGCACTAAATATCGGTGTTTCATTTAATAGCGGACTTACCTCATGTTCTTTCAAAAGTTTCTTAAATCCGGCGTAAAATTTAACTAAATGCGGTGGGGGTGTCGGGTGCTTTCCGGTTTTAAAATAGGTTTCGATTAGGCCATGTATGTCAGTTCCCCTGTTTTTTATACCATCCGAGTTACTATTAAATATTTCCAATAGTTCATTTTCATTTGCCGGTTTATGTTCTCTTTGTATCTTTGCCCCTTGCTTGATGTACCAATTTGTTAAGCCCTCTTTGGCTAGTGTTTGAAGGATGGTGGTTACTCTTGGAAAGTCGTTATAGTTATCCGGTAGTTTAAACATTGGCAGATTGTATCACGATTGTATTATTATTTCAATAGAAGTTTAACCGCTTGCTCCAATTCATCACCCTCTAATGGTCTATTTTTATTCGCCTCTTTTAATAGATCGTATTGCTTTTTAAGAGCATACCAGCGAAGCTTGTCGCCCCTATATTGCCAATAATCTTTGTCATAAAGACAAGGATGTTTGCCCGCCCATTTTTTGTTTATTTCCACCAATAGTTTCGCTATCTGGTTTGTCTGGTTGATAATCATCTGGGAATTCCTTTAATAACTGCCAACTTTGACCCTCCTTGGTGCCTTGTGCTTGACAGTACATACACCACACCACTCTGCCTATATATTCTCCAAAATGATGCTTGCAACAGCCTCTGGTAAAGTGTAGTCGTTGTTGGTCTTTTATTTTATCAACTATTTTAGCTCCAACCCAGTCTATTTTATAAGCTAACGCCCACTTGATATAGTTTAATTCGTCATCGGTAAAACTTATATTCATATCTCTTTTTTATTGATAATTTCGTTGTATAGCCTTTGTTTAGTGGTTTTCATAGTATTGGTAAGGCTTATCGGTTCGACCAACAATTTCTTTGACCAATAATCGCTAACAAATTGGTCTAACTCTGGAATGTAGTCAAAGACAAATACCCCCCGCCCCTGATCGTTTCTTATCTCTTTGATTGGATATTTTAGGGAAATGATACAGGCTAGGTTAAAATCAATGGTTGTAAACTCTCCCCCGCTATCAATATTTATATTCATAGTTTGAAGTAGTATAGCAGTTAATCTAACTTGTCTAAAAACTCTCCCGCTTCGCAGTCCTCCTCAAGATATATAGCTAATTCTCCTTTATAGCCATAGCTTACAATCTGTAGAGCCTTTGAATAGTTTTTATCCCCCTTTGGCACTACTAAATACCCATGTCCGGCGGTGGTGATGAGTGGGTAGCCCTTATCTAATGCTCTATTAGTGATAGATTGAATTTCATCGTGGGGCTTTAAGTTTACTAATTCGGTCATATATTGGTTCATAGTTGTAGATAAATGTAAATGTTTAAAATGATAAGAAGCGGAGTTATGAGTTCAAGTATGCGTTTTATCATTAGAATTGCTGAATAATTAAATGTCCATTACTACACTCAATAACTATAGTTTGGCACTGTAAATCATCTATATCTACAATATTTTCATAGTCAATCTGTACATCCTCCAAGCTATCATACTCTGAAAATTCACGACACAAAACTGCTGTAACTAATTCCATAGGCTTGTCGGTATCGTCCTTTAATTGTTCCAAATAGTCGAATAATGCCCGCTTACCTTCATAACTAAAATTATTTTTATATGTATCTGAAAATGAGTCACAAAATTGAGAAAAATTTATGGTTCGTATCATATTTAATTATTATCTAAACTTATAATTAAAACTAATTTATTTTAAATTAGAATTAATAATCGCCTCTAACATATCCGGTTCTATGTCTTTGCCTGTTAGGGGTTGAAACTCATTAATGGTTGCCAATTCACTCATGGCTGTATCTATGTCTATTATAGGGAAATTATCTATATTTTCCATATTTATATTTAATATTTAATAAGCTAAATGTATTTAGCTATATTTACTATAGACTATTTAACATCTATTGTAAAGGGGTCAAATATACCTATTTAACAAGCCTATAGTTTGACCCCATTAGTACAGTCTATTTAAATACTCTTATATTAGTTTCCAGTAGGGGAGTTAGTGTTTAGTTTGGGTTTGAGATTAAAGTTTGGGATTGAGTAATTACAACCGCCTTCCCCTTTGAAAGAATTGAGGGGAGTTTCCGATAGTCTTTCGGAATTAGAATAGTGTACTCTTGTCATCTTGTCTAACTTCTGTACTAGTCTTTAGCCATACCGGTATTTAACAACAGGTATTTTTTCTGCTTAACTAACTGCATTCCGTAAGAGGAAGAGAGGAACTACCAGGTGCAAATGCCATTTAGTAGTTCACTTTTTAGCTTCTATCCAAACACTTCTTATTTAGGGTTTTGTATCCCACCTGCTCCATGTGGCCTGCTGTTTGGGACTTAGCTTTAGTCTTTGTTACAGATAGATGAAACATCGTCTATGCAATAAATATAGATTATATCTGCTATAATTGCAATGACTAAGTAATTAGTTAATAGACAAAACAGCAAATTGCCCCTTGGGTGTAGCAATACATCAGGGGGCTTTTTGTTCACTAGGGGGGCTACTGTAAGGCTGTAGATACTACTATGTGGGCAGTAGGGGGTAGGGGATTGGGTTTAGAGGGGGCAATGTCAACGTGTCTGGGGGGTTACCTTGTGTGATTAATTACTGGTCTATTTGTGCAAACATATTAGTCAAACCTACGACCTAAGTTAAAGTTAAGCCTAGTAAACCAGGTAAAATTTTAGAAAACAAAGGAAACTAGACAAAAGTTAATACCTAAGTTATACTTGGCCTATATGACGGCAAGGGTAAAGAATAAGATAGCTAGAATGAATAGGATACCGTTTAAGAGAGAGAAGAAGATATTTCCTCATGTGAGTATAGTCTTGGGGAATGAGGATGAACTGAAGGCATTTGATGAAGCCATAGCAGAGGAGAGGAAGGCTACGGGAATGACTAGGATTAATAGAAGCAGAATTGTAAGGAAGTTAATTAAGAAGTGGGTAAACTATGAGGTTACTATTTGATTTGTTAACGGTTCTTATGCTTGGGTTTTATCTTTACACTATTAGTCTGCCAAGAGAGCTTACTTGTAGTCTGGTGAGCAATACGGTTCAAAGGTGTATCGTTACTAATCCAATGGGAAGATGATTAAGTTTATTGAGATAGAACCTAACCTAAAGGAGAGAATTAAATTGATTCTTATGCTTATTTTTAAACGGGCGGTGAGGATTGATTCGCCTTATTTATATGTTGAGGAAACAAAAGATGAGTAAATTAGTTCCCATGCCAGGATTTGTCCTGGTGACTCCGGTTACAGATGAAAGTATTGCCCAATTTAATGTCATGGAAACAAACATTGAAAAGCAACAGAAAGGAATAGTGGTGGCTGTGGGGAATAGTGTGATTAATGAGTGGGGGGTGAAGATGGAAACTACAGTTGTACCTGGGGATGTTGTCTTTCACCGTTCATGGGGGCATGAAACGATAAATATTGATGGGAAAGAATATAGAGTTTGTAGATTCTTAGATATTTGTTTAAAGGTTGAACAATGATTACGTTTAAAACTAAACGGTTTCTGAAAGGAATTAATACTTTGGCTAAGTCTGTTGGCCTAACCCTTGGTCCGAAAGGACTTAATGTAGCTATTGATAAGGGATATGAAACCATAGTCCTCCATGACGGGGTGTCTGTGGCTAAGGTGGTCAGTTCTAAAAACAAATTTGAAGATTTAGGAATAAAGATTGTTAGGGAAGCAGCTTTAAAACAGGTAAAAGAGGTTGGTGACGGAACCACCGTTACTATAGTTTTAGCAAACGCCATAGTTGGGGAAGCCCAAAAACTAATTGAATCGGGAATAAGTCCAATGAGTTTGAGAAAAGAGATTGAGGCTGGGGCAAAGAAATTGGTTGGAGAAATAGAACAGATTGCGGTTCCGGTTAAAACATTGAAAGAAACCCAAATGGTAGCTAGAGTTTCGGCAGAAGATATTGAGTTGGGGGATTTAGTTGGAGAAACTATCTTTAACGCCGGAATTGATGGGGTTGTTACCGTTGAGGAAAGTAAAGGATCGGACACTATAGTTGACCAACAGTCGGGAATGAGATTTGATAAGGGCTATCTAAGTTCTTATTTTATAACTGAACCGGATACCGGAGAAGCAACTGTAGAAAATGCTGAAATTCTTATAACAGACTATCCGATAAATGATCTCCACCAACTTCAGTCACTTCTTACCGGATTTAGTAACGAAACAGCCAATTTGGTAATTATCTCTCCGGAGGTTGGAGGGAATGCTTTACCGTCTCTGGTGGTAACTAAAACCAATGGAAACCACAATATTCTTTGTGTCGGAGCCCCCCTGTTTGGGGATAAGCAAAAAGCAATGCTTCAAGATATTGCCATTCTCACCGGAGGTACTTTTATTTCTAAAGAAACATTTAAATTGGCAGATGTAACCAGGCAACACTTAGGTAGGGCAGATAGGGTTACGGCTAACCAAAATACAACGGTAATTGTAGGTGGAAAAGGAAAGAAAGAAGAAATTAAAGATAGGGTTTCTGAGATCAAGTCCAAACTTAAAAATACCGAATCTGAGTTTGAAACTGCCAAGTTAACTGAAAGATTGGCAAAATTAACTTCAGGAGTAGCTGTAATTAAGGTAGGTGGGCATACCGAAATCGAAATGAAAGAGAGAAAAGAGAGAGTATTGGACGCTGTCGCCGCTACCAGAGCCGCCCTACAGGATGGAATTGTGGCTGGAGGTGAGGTTATTTATAATGCTATTTCTAAAGTTTTGGGGGATTCTTTTGGAGAAAAGGTTTTAAAAGAGGCAATTCAGGTTCCCTTTAACCTGTTAATGGAACACGCCAATCTTAACTCCGGAAAAATGAGATTAATGCTGGAAATGGAAGAAAGGCCGGAATTTGGAATAGATGTTACAGATGGGGCTAAAAAAGACATGTTTAAGGCTGGGATTATTGACCCTGCAAAGGTTAGTAAAGAAGCAATTAAAAATTCGGTATCTGTAGCTTGTCAAATTCTCACCACCGGAGCTTGTATAATTAACATTGACAATGCCAATAAGAACCTGTCCGGTATGTAAAAAAAATGAATCAACTTTCCACCCGACATTGGGTGTCCTACCATGTAAAAATTGCTCTGACAAAAGATCAGCGAGATGTTTGTCTGAAACTGTTGAGTTCACTTCAGAAGAAATCAAAAGAGAACGAAAGCAGTTTGCCAAAGACATCCTACAGCCTTTTAGATCAGGCGAACTTTCTTCTGAGTATCTCAAAGCGTTTGGAACGAAAGGTTTACAGGTTACTAAGGAAGATATAAAAAAAGCGGTTCCTACCACTGATTCTTACTATGGCTGAAATAATTACGTTTATTATCACAATAAGTTCCTTTTTGCTTGGTTATTTCATTGGTCGGGGAGAAAAGATTAACACTCCGTTAATAGCAGAAACGATTAAAAAGAAGATTAAGATGAGCCAAATTAAACCAGGACCGTTAATGAGGCCAACTATTAAGCAAATTGACAGGAGGGAGAATAAATCGCTTTACGAGGGAATGGACGAGGTTAAAAAGGCATTTGACGATTTAGGAGTAAAAAATGGATCGTAAACCAAGAATTAATCCAAAAGATGTTCCTGTAGTTTTACCCAAACCCACTAATCGGTTAAGGGTGGAGGTTAAGAAAATGGAAGGAGTAAATATCGATCCCAGAGTTAATCGGTACATAAAGAATAAAATTTCGGGCATGAGTTCAAAGGAGGCTGCTCTGGCTGCTGGATATACAAAATCAATGGCATCTAACGCTAATTCCAAGATTGAAACTATGGAGGTAAAAAGAAGAATGATGGACATTCTGGACGCTATTGGACTTACAGATGAAGAATTGGCTCTTGATTTGAAAGAAGGACTGAGAGAAGCCAATAAAGTTCAGGGAACAGGAGATAATTTTGTTGAATTGCCAGATTATGGAGTTAGGCACAAATATCTGGAAACTGCTTTAAAACTAAAAGGTCAACTTCAGGGGGAAATAAAGGAACAAGGAAATATCCAAATACTTATTGTTGACTATGAATCAGATAAAGATAAGTCTGCAACCTAAGCAGAAACTTGCCCTGGAAAAGAGCTATAAAACGCCAGTTTTGTTTTATGGCGGAGCCAAGGGAGGTGGAAAAGCCCAATCTTTACACTCTTTTTTGCTTACACCTAACGGATTTATAACTATGGGAGATGTAAAAATTGGACAAGAGTTGATAACTCCATCGGGTAAGGTTGCCAGAGTTAAACAAATACATCCACAAGGTGTAAAACCATTATATGAAGTATCTTTTATAGATGGTTCAAAAACATTGGCAACATTAGATCATTTGTGGAAGTATAAAATAGTTGGAAGAAGCGATGGCTGGATTGTGAGTTCGACATCTGAATTAATAAATAGATTAGACAAAGTTAAAAAGTCTACCTCCACTGTAACTCCAAACATCTTAATCCCAATGTGTTCAGAAATAGAATATGAAGAAAAGAGTCTACCCATAAAACCATATACTTTAGGGGTTCTAATTGCAGAAGGATGTTTCAGAGGTAAATCAACTGTGTTTACCAGTGACGATAATGATATCGTTGAAAATGTGAGAAGGGATGGTTATCCCGTCAATAGTAGAAGCAGAAAACTATCTCACTGTATAAATGACAGACTTAAATTAAAAAAAGAAATTGAGAAATTTGGATTATGGAATAAAAAGTCTGAAGATAAATTTATACCAAGTGTGTATTTAATGGGTTCTATAGAACAGAGATTAGAACTGTTGAGAGGTTTGATGGATGGTGATGGTTACATGGACGACAGGGGACATTGTGAATACACCACTGTTAGTAAACAGTTATCAGAAGATGTGCGATTTATTATTAAAAGTCTGGGTGGTAAGGCGACTATCAGTAAACAAAGGTCTAGTTATATTGGTAAGGATGGAATAAGGGTTATGTGTTTAGACAAATATCGAACATACATACGATTACGAGATAATAGTAAAATATTCAAGTTAGAGAGAAAGAAAAAAAGGAACTTACCATTTAATGGTGGTTTGGGGAGTTCGTATTTAAGATTAAAATCTATAAAATATTGGGGATTAGAAGAAGCACAGTGCATCACATTAGATGATGAGGACGGATTATATTTAACCGATGATTTTATAGTTACTCATAATAGCTACTTAGTTCGTGCTAGGGAAATGATTAGGCGGTTAAAGTATCCAAATACTAAGGGATTAATTATCCGACGTTCTTATCCGGAATTACTCTCAAACCATATTCGGATGTTTTTTAAGGAATATCCACAAACACGAACTTGGTTTAATAAGTCGGAAAAAGCAATTTACTGGCCTAACGGTTCTATAACCGAGTTTTCCTATCTACAAAATGTTGATGACGTTTTTACCTATCAGGGGCGTGAGTTTGAGGATATAAGTATTGATGAGGTGACACAGCACGAAGAAGATACTTTTAAAATATTAAGATCATCGAACCGTACTTCAAATCTGGAGTTTAAAAACAATGGCGGGATTCCAACCATGCTTCTTACGGGAAACCCTGGCGGACGTGGACACCAGTGGGTAAAAAGAATTTTTGTTGACAGAAACTTTAATCCAAATGAAGATTCGGAAGATTTTGATTTCGTTCAGGCTAAAGTTCAGGACAACATGGCACTAACTGATGCTGACCCTAATTACATAAAAAGACTAAAGGATTTGCCTCCAGACATGGTTAAGGCATATTTGGAGGGAGATTGGAATATCTTTTCCGGACAATTCTTTTCTGAGTTTAGAAACCATCTTCATGTCTGTCAACCGTTTATTCCTTCAAAATCGTTCACTTTTGTTGCAGGAATGGACTGGGGAAGAACTGCCCCATTTGCATTTGAATTGTCGGCAATAGAGGTGGTAAAACATGAGGGAACCAGTTTTAACCGAGTTTGGACTTTTATGGAAGTAACCGGAGTTGAAAAGACACCTACTGAATGGGCTGGAGCTATTAAAAGGGAAATGAGAAGATTTGGATTAGATGTCAAAGAATTGTCTTGGGTTAGGGGTGATCCTGCCATGTTTACCAGAGGAAACGATATGAGTATGAGTATTGCCAACCAGTTTGCTAGAGCTGGAAATAATATTCTTATTCAACCAGCCAGTAATGACCGTATTGGAGGTTGGACGGCTATGCACCAATGGTTGTCTATTGCTCCGGATGGAAAACCCTATTGGATGATAGCTGAAAACTGTAAAGAACTAATTACTACCCTTCCCTCTTTGGTTTACGATGACGAGAAGATTGAGGACTTGGACACCCACCAAAATGACCATTATTGTTTTGTTGCCGGAACTAAGGTTTTAACTAAGGCGGGAAAAGTAAATATTGAAGATATTAGAGTAGATGATTTGGTTGAAACTCCACTAGGATACTTTCCTGTTATTGACTGTGGATGCACAGGGATATATAATACAAATAGATATAAATTTAGTAATGGAAACGAACTAATATGCACTCCAAATCATCCGATAGCTACGAAGAAAGGATTTTTGCCGATACACCAAATAAAATTAAATTCCAAGGCAGAACATATAATTGGGATGGAAAATATCACCTACCAGGAGGGGGGTGCTCTAACCACAAACGGCTACACACCGCAATTTGGTCGTCGTTTAATGGGATTATTCCAATCGGTTTTGAGGTACACCATCGGGATTTTAATACTAGAAATAATGCCATATCTAATTTATTTTTGGTTAAAAAATCAGAACATAGGTCTTTTCATGCAAAACTCAAATGGGAAGATGGTGAATATAGAAAAAGAGGGACAAAACATTTGGCGGATATTAGAGAACTTACAAAAGAATGGCACGCCAGTAAGGAGGGTAGAATATGGCACTCGAAGCATTGGCAAATCTCAATCGGCTCGATCAAACCGAAAGAGTTTAACTGTGAGGTATGTAAAACAGTTTTTACTTCCACAAATTATTCGTCAAGATTTTGCTCCAATAACTGCAAATCAAAATATCGGCGAATATCCGGTGTTGACAATATTCAAAAAACTTGTCCAACTTGCAACCAAACTTTCACTATTAACAAATATTCTAAGTCGATCTATTGCTCTCGTTGGTGTGTCAAAAGACCAAAAAAGAAAAGTCTATAACCTAAAAGTTGGACCAGGGATGTATTTTGCTAACGGAATATTGGTTTCAAATTGTGATGCCAGTAGGTATGCCCTAAAACATATCAGGTGGATAGATGCTGGTTCTGGAAGTATTTTGCATAGGGAAGATACTCAGAAGATTTTAACTGCTGTAATGAAGAACGGTAAACAAATCGGAATTGACCTATCTAAGTTTGGAAATGTTAAATTACCAAAAGTGGACGCTTATTCGTTAAATCGTTTTGACAGACAATGATTGTTAAAGTAACAACGGTTGAGAATATTCTGGTTGAGAAAGAGATACCTGTAACTACAGTAGTAGTAGATAGGGGAGATGACCCAGATGAGGTTCATATGTTTTTTTGCAATAATTGTGGGCAAGCCCTGTTTCAGCACAAAGGAAGAATCGCTTTTATCCTTCCAGGTGGGGCTCCGTGTAATATGCCGATAATCGTTGAGTGTCGGAGATGTAAGAGAAAATATATGGTTAGAACAAATACATGAGTGTTATAATTAATCATAGGTTACATTTACCCCGTTTACTGCGGGGTTTTATTTTAAATAATGCAAGACAATCTGCTTGAATCAAAACCGTTGGAATATCAAATCAATGGAAAAGAGGGAATTAACGACATACAAGACCCACTATCGTTAGACATAAGCGATTTGGAAACATATCAGATCGTCAATAAAAGAGTTGAAACGTCTGAAAAGTTTTACGAAAAAAATTACAATCTAACCGAAAGAAGAAGAAAGAATGAAATTTTCCGCTTTGGCAGACAGATAGGGGAAAAAGAAAAGAATAAAGAATTAAAAATTTACGAGAGTCGTTATCAGGACAATGTTATCTACGAAATAGAAAATTCTATCGACCCACTGCTTAAATCAAAATGGCCGGATATTATTGTTGAGGCTGGTGACGGTAAGGGGATTAATAAAGACGAAGCTGAAAAAACAGCAGAAAACGTATCTTTAGCAGTAAACACAGACCTACACAAGAGAAAGATAAAGGCTTCCGTTTCAGTTGCCCTTAGACACCATCCCGTTTATTTTACCGCCGTACTTAAAGCTAGATGGGACCCCGAATGTGATGATTATCGTTTTGATGTAGTTCATCCAAACAATATCGTGGCTGACCATACCTGTACTACACACAACTCTGATGACATGGGCTACATTTGCGAGTATTTGCCAATTACGGTTCAGGAGGTAATTGCTAGATTTCCAGAAGCAAAAACTGAATTTATAGAAAGAGTTACCGCTGAAGGAATACTGAAAGAGGGAGAGGAACAGTGGAAAGGAATGGCAACAGAGATAAAAATAAAGGAAGTTTGGTTTGACTGGCTTAAAGAAAAGAATGACAAGTGGGAAAAAGTTTCCGGAGTTATTTGGAAATATGGAAATGTGGTTCTAAAAAAGATGAGGAATCCCAACTTTGACTACGAGGGAGAGGAACAGTATTTTGTTTATGATGATCCCTCACAGGAGTCAAGTAAAAGACAGTTAACGGCAGAAGAAATGATGAGTAGTGTCATGACCGGAGTTGATCCTCTGGGAATGAAAGTGGAAACTATTTATCACAATTATTTCCAATATCCACGCAAACCATACTTTTTCTTTGGATATGACCAGTTTGGCAAAATCCCCTACGACGAAACCAGCCGGATAGAACAGAATATAAACAATCAACAAAATATGGATGACACGGGTCAGCAGATAGTTCAGGAACTAAAAAATAGAGGCAAACATGTCTTTTCTAAAGAGGCTGGACTCGATGGTGACACTTTGGAGAATATGGACATGAATGACCCAGATCAAGATATTTTAGTTGACAATGATGTAAACACGGTTCATAAATATATTGCTCCGGAAAGACCAGCTCCACAGGAATATGCCTCACTAAATGATTCCAGATCAAGGATGTATGCAGTAGCCGGAGCTTCTGCTGTTAGAGGACAAATTCAATCAGATGTAGCCACTACAAACCAGATAGCCAGAGAAGCAGACTTTACTAGAGCAGACGACTTGGCTGAAGAAACCGTAAATGCTGCTTTTGAGTGGATGGCTCAATGGGCACTACAGTTCATTAAGTTGCGTTATACAAAAGATCATTGGAGAAAACTGTTGGGCGATAATGGCGTTGTTACTTATTTCAAACTTAATCGGGATGTTGTTACTGACGGAATGGAGGTTTCTATTAAAGCTTCCGGAACTGATAAATTAAAGTCACAAAGAAATGCCCTAGAAATGCTTAAGGCCGGAATTATTGACCCATACAACTTTTACAAGGATATGGGAATTTCTAATCCGGAAAGAAGAACAGAAGCTCTAATTACGTTTAAAACTAATCCACAGGATTATTTACTAAGGATTGTCCAAAAACTATCTCCAGAAGAACTGGCGGCAAAGTTGTTGACCGCACCACTTCCTAATGGTGCTCCACCTACGCCAGAATCAATAACCTCAGTATCAGCGGGTGCTCCAAGTGCTACACCGTCTGAAACTGGCTCACAACCAGGACAGCCTTCACCTGGCAATACCAGTAATATTCAATCTGCTCCACCAACACAGGTTGCGGGTTCTGGGAGAATGCTATGAAACTAAGAATAATCCCAAAAGAAAAAAAGCTGGGCATGTCGGTAGAAAGAGAACATGACGACATAACTCATGGCAAGCCTGAGATGATAAACAAAATAGTCATGGCTCATCTGAAAGAGGACCCAAACTACTATTCTAAGATTAAAAAAGTTATTAAGGAGGATTAAATGCCATACCAAATTAGAAAGAAAGGTGGAAAGTACCAAGTGATTACTAAGAAAACAGGAAAATCACACGGAGCGACAACTAAAGAAAAGGCCAAAAAACAGGAACGATTACTCCAAGCTGTTGAGCATAATCCAAACTTTAAACCAAAGAAATAATCTGGTGTTATAATTCAGGTGTTATCGTTTTAAATAATGATGCCCAGAAAGAAAACACAGGACATATCTGACAATAATCAAGAGATACAGAAAGTTATAGACCAGCAAGCAAGCAAGGAAATGGGAATGATTGTGGTTGATGGAAAGATTGTTGAAAAAGAAAAAGAAGTTGAGAAAGAGATTGAAAAGAAAAAACCCATTGAAGATGAGGAAACCATTGTTGATTTTGATCCAGACAAATTTGCAGAACAGGCCGCCGAGAAGGTAACTCAAAGATTGGCTGAGGAAGAAAAAAGAAAGATTGACGAACAGAAAGTAGCAGAACAGAAAGAAAAAATGGAAGATGAGATGGTTCCTATTTTTGAAAGAGAGGGAAGAAACCCAACCGATTACAATGAGATTGTTAGGGAGTCAAATAGAATCGCCGAACTTAAATTTACCAAAATACTAGAACAGAGAGAAGAAACCGCTAGACTAAAAGCGGAGGAAGATGCTAAGGCCAGAGAAGCGTCGTTGGCTAAGTCTAAGCAGTTTGAGGAAGATTTTAATAAGATGCTCGATGAGGAATTAACAGAACTTTATCAGAACGGGAAACTACCCAAAATAGTTGATGAAAATAATCCGGATGATGTTGGCAAAAAGGCCAAGTTTGAGTTGTTTAAGACCATGAAAGAAGTTAACGACAAGAGAGTTCAGTCCGGCCAACTTCCGATAACCTCAATATCAAGGATATTTAATAATTATTACAAGGGACCAAGTTCACAACCAGCTGGTGCCGATGCTCCAATTTCTGCCGGAAGGGGAGTTGTCACAGAGGAAAAGGAAGAAGTGATGCCATACGCTAAACTGCACAAAACCTCTTTCTTAGATATGTTTAGGGTAAAGAAATAAATGATATAATTATTTCATAGGTTAAATAAGCCCCGACTCAGGTCGGGGTTTTTTGTTGTTAACCTACTTAATAATTTAGAAAACGAATATGGCGTATAGTTATACTCCAGACGGAATTCAGTTTTCAGCCCGTGTAGATGGGACAACCCAACGTGCACTTCACGCAAAAGTTGTCGATAACATCTTGGGGGCTCCAACCTATTTCTCCCGTCTGCTTTCTATGGGTAAACCGTTTCTGGGTAAGACAGAAGATGTCACCGTGGATGTCGTTTCAGACACTCAGGGCGAGTTCTTTGTCGGACTGGAAACTCTTAATAGTGCAGCAGTAAATTCGACAGTTACCCTGTCCTATGCACAAACAGCCTTCACCCAGCCAGAAGTTTCAATCATGTTGGAATCTTTTGCTAATACTGGTGTTGCTGGTGTTATTCCTCTGGCTGCTTTCAAACACGAAAAAGCCGCTGCGGAAGTTTTACAAAGATTTGGTACTTCGGTGTATTCAGACGGTACTGCAAACCAGCCTTTGGGTCTTGGTGCTATCGTTGACGATGCTACTGATGTTTCCACAATCGGTGGTCAATCTCGATCTACCTACACTACGCTTAAAGCAACCCGAACTGCGTCCGGTGGTACTTTAACCTTAGCTAAAATGGCAACCCTTTGGGATACCGTTTCAGCTGCTGGTTTAGAGAGCCAAGAACCAAATGTCGGCTTGTCAAATGCAACCGTGTGGTCTTTGTACGAACAGCTTTTGCAACCGAATGTCCGTAATGACTACAATGGCAATGGATACCCATCCGTTTCTATTCGTGGTTCAAATATGGAAAAAGCTCAAAAGAATGGAGCTGGTTTTTCAGCTCTTTCCTACCGTGGAAGGGGTATTTTGAAAGACAACTTTGCAACCGCTCAGACACTGTGGTTTTTGAATGAAAACTGCTATGACTGGATGGGACGTGCAATAGTTCCGGATGAGTACAAAGAGTTCGTGGAAAAAGTGAATCTTGGAACCATGTCTGCCTATGAAGGCACTGGCGCTGAGGCTCTCGATCTTCCCTCCGAGTTCAATGGCTGGTTCTACCAGAAAAAATTAGTTCTACCTAATCAGGCAGGTATGATTGCCCGCTTCTATGTCATTGGACAAGTTGTGGCTAAAGGCTTCCGCCGAAGTGGTAGGTTAACCGGTGTAAACGGAGTTTAATAATTAACTATAAGGAAATAAAACTATGTCAAACTTAGCTGGTGCAACCCTTATCGGTCAAGACCTGTACGAAGAATCGGCAACCCCGCTTCATCGTTTGGGGCAACTTGGCATTGATGAGTATGGCAACAGATACCGCTATGTTAAGAATGGTGGTGTAGCCCTGGTAACTGGACATTTGCTCCAAGAATCAGCGGAAGATACCAACTTCAATAATATGGTGGTTACCTCTGGTACAGCTGGCAACAACTATTTCACCGTAACTTTGGGTGGAACAGCCGTTACAGCCGATCTGTTTAAAGACGGTTTACTGTTCGTAAGCTATTCTACGGGCATTGGTCAAACTTTTAGAATTACATCCCACAGCGTGCAAACTTCGACGACTGGTGCTTGTACTTTCTACGTTGATAGACCGATTAAAATTTCGGTAGCAACTTCGACCTCAAAAGTCACCGTTAGGAAAAGTCCATACAATGGAGTTATTAGCAGTCCTACTACCTGTACTGGTGGTGTTGTTGGTGTGGCTCTTTATGCCATGACCATCTCCTACTATGGGTGGATTCTGTCTGGCGGACTTTGTGCTGCTCTGGCTGATACTGGTACTAACTTTAGTGATGCAGTTGGAGGCGTAAGCCGATCCGCTGCTGTAGCTGGCTCAGTCAAGCCTGTTAGTGGTGCTGAAGGAGAAATTGTCATTGGTGAATCAATGAACGTAACTTCTACGGACAGCTATATGCTTGCTGTAAAGCTATTCTTAGACTAAGAGTCTTTGACACTTCCCAACTTCGGTTGGGAGGTGAGGTAAGACGTAAGTCTTAGTTATCTATTCGCCCTTAGCGGTTCTGTGTAACGAGAGGGAAAAACCAAAAGGAAAATATGCCCAAAATAGCAAAAAAAGAGGAACTGAAACAAGTTTCCGGTTTCTATAAAGGATATGTGATTAAGTGGCTTAAAACGGAGCCAGATCACCCCGATTATTATTTAGTAGCCGAATACGAGGCTTTAAACAAGTAAAACAATATGCAAAAAATGAGAGATACAGGTTGTACCGGACTAAAATACGGTGCAAAAATAATGCCAGATGATATAGCTGGTATGCTCGGATTACCCGTTATTGGTAACATTTTCTACGTTGATCCGTATGCTGGTAGTGATTCAGCAAATAGTGGTTCGACAGAAGATAACGCTTTAAAAACAGTTGCTGCTGCTTATGATAAATGCACCAGTGGTAATAATGACGTTGTTTTGATTGCTCCAACTGGCGGAACTGGTAGAACTACTGAACCCGCTGCTATTGCTTGGGCAAAAAGATTCACCCATTTAATCGGTGCTGGTGCTCCAACTGCTACCAGTATTCGTTCAGGCATGAGTTTTACTCTCACTGCCGCAACCACGACACCTCAATTTGTACTGTCCGAGAATGGTTGTATTTTCAAAAATATAACTTTCTATCAGGGAGTTGCCACTAGCTATGTAATGGCAAGTATTACTGGTGACTACAATTATTTTGAGAATTGTCATTTTGCTGGCCTATCTGACGCTACTGCAGCCTCTGAGGCTAACGGTGTAGTTCTTTTAATGAGCGGAGCAGAAGAAACCAGATTCGTTGGTTGTACCTTTGGTAACGACAATGTTGCCAGAAGTGCTGCTAACACTTTGATTGATTTCCAAAGTGGGGCATCAAAGACTATTTTTGAAGGTTGTCGTTTCTTAACTTACGCTACTGCCGCAACCGCAATAGATGTGAGAGCTGATAGTGTTAATGATATTGGTAGGTTTGTTGACTTTAATGGTTGTGCCTTCGTCAACTATGTTGACGGAACAAGTTTGACACAAACCGTTGTAATGACTCTTAATGCCGCTCCAGGTGGTGTTATTATCATTAGAGGCGGAACAATATCAACTGGTGCAACCGATTGGGCAAATGCCTTTAATCAGGTTCGTGTTGAGCCAGTTTACGCTTCCAACACAACTGGTCTGTTAACGACAGCGACATAATTAGGTTTTTAAACTCTCCCCCAAATCGGGGGAGAGAAATAAGAAACTAATTATTAGTTTTTAATCAAACAATGCCAACATCGACAGAATCTTTTTCAAGGGACGCAAATAGGGTTCCTATCTTTCAAAACGGACTAATTGTAAAAAAATCCTATACTTTTATAAGTACCGGAACTTTAGTTATCCCCTTATTTGGTATTACCGGAACCGTACAAGTTTTATCACTTTATGGAATAGTTACAACCGTACTGGCTGGAAATCATCGAGCCGGAGCTTTCAGAATTAACGATCAAACCGCCCAAGTACAACTAACAAATGCTACTGGACCAACAATGGACGCTGCTCCAGTTGGTTCAATTATCCTTGCTGATGTGCTTGCCGCAACCGCTGCCACATTTAAGTCTGCCGCTGCTGGTGCAGTATTCCAGCCAGCGACTGCCGGAATGAATCCATTTTCAGGTTCAATAATAGTTCAAAAAACCGGAAGTATAGCAACAAACATCGAATATAGATTTACCTCCTCAACCAACCCTACTTCTGGAGCAATGGATTTTTATTGTGGCTTTGTACCACTTAGTTCTGATGGTAATATAGCGGCACTGTAATACACTTGTGTTATAATTCGGTGTGAAGAAAACAGCACTCAATAGAGTCACCGATTTTTGTAGAAAGAATGGGATTAGAATTGGCCTGATGGAATCGACATCACAAGCAGACGAAAACACCCTAGTTCATATTCCTGGCGTTAAGATTATTGTTTCATATGTAGAAAAAGATGGACCCAAACCAATCGTTTGATGCTTGGCAGCGAGAGCAATACCGTAAGTCAATGGATACGGTGTTGGTTTATAACCCGACTGACCATGACTACATTTGCTACTTTGATAAGTTTCCTAATGTTATTCCACACAGGAGTAAAGACATGGGCTTTGGCGAAGGTAAAATGCAGTTAGTTAGATACATTGCCGAGAAGTACATGGTTGAGATGAAGAATAAACTTATTACCGAAAAGGCTGATGAGATTTTGGAAAAGTCTAAAATTAACAGAGAGGAGAAAGGATTGTCGCTTGACCCTTATGAAGTTAATGCCTCTACCATGAATATCGTTCCCAAGACAAATGATGAAAAGGAAATAGCAAAAGTTTACGGAACTCTTTATAGGGGATTAGTTAGAGAATATGGACTTTATGATCAGCCAATAACTGCACAACCGGAAAAAATAGACCAAAGAACACCAGAGGAAAGAGCGTTGGATAAGATTATGGGAGAAATTGATGGAGCAAAAGAACCGGAAAAAGAAGAAATTGAACCTGTTGACGACACCAAAGGCTCTGTGCTTGATGGAATTGAATTTGGGGAGATAGGGTACGGCAAAAAGAAAAAACTTAAAAAGTCACGACTCACAAATGGATAATCTAAGACAAAAAGCATCCGAAGTTTTAGGAGTTAGAGTAGAAGCTGGCCATTGGGAAGAAGCATTTGCCAGACTGGATGTGGCTGGAAAGTTAACAACCAAAATGCTCTTTCAGCTCTTACTGATAATACTCAAAGAATTAGATGAAAAAAGCTCTATATAATCCAATCTCTAACGACTTTTCAGTAACCTATGATATTAATGGTGACGGACACCCTCTTAAATTTGTTGCTCCGTCAATGACAATCTCTTATTTTGAAGAACCGATATTCTCACACGTTAGAAAACACCTGTTAGATCACATTCTAAATGTTAGGAATTTAAACCCAACTATCCCAGCCAATAGAGAGAGTATTGAAAAAGAGGTAGATGTAGAAATATGAAATACTCAGATATTCAACCTAAGCTAGCAGAAATTGGAAAAATCATCGAGTTTCTAAACTCTGAAGATGAGAGAATACAAACAAAAAACAAACTCTTAGAAGAATTTGATAATAAGCTACAAACTAAGAATCAAGAGTTGGAAGTTAAGGTTACGGAATTTGAAGCAGAAGGACAAAGGTTAAAATCCATTATTGAGTATAATCAAAAGACATCAACCGAGATTAGGCTAAAGGAAGAAGCACTCGATAAGCGGGTATTGGAGATAAATACATTGAGTGTCGAGTACAACCAAAAGAAGAACGAACTGGCGGAATTAAATGTTGAACTTAATCGACAGATTGAAGTTAAAGATAAACTAAAGAAATACTTGGAAGAAAAAGAGGCGGACATTAAAAGTAGGGAGGCAATGATGGCTAAGGAAGTTGCCATTGCTAGGGAAAGAAAGGACAATCTTGACTTAAGAGAACAGAAAATAAAGGAAAGGGAGGCTTACCTTCAGAGAGTTATGCAGTCTTAAAGTGGTATAATTTCTCATAGGTTATATCTTCCCGTTTGGTACGGGATTTTTAATATTATGGCAGAATCAGAACGTGACGAAAATAGGGTAACTACACTAATCGGAGTATCTAGTGTCGACGGTTCTACTCCAACTAAAATAGCCGTTAATGCGGTTACTAACGCCGTAATTGTGGAGGTGGCATGAGTTGGTCAACTAGAGATAATAATAGGGTTCCCGTTATAACTGGCGTTTCGACACTAGATTTAAATACCCCGACAAGAATAGCGGTCAATCCGGTTACGGGAGCAATGCTTATTGACGGAACTTCGTTATATGCAACAATCGACCCCCGCTATCTTAAACTTGACCAGTCCACACCCCAAACCACAGTGGGTACTTTTACCTTCCCCTCAGTCATTGCCACCAACTATCTCAAAACGCCTAAAATCTATCCCTCAGCAGACTCAACGACTGCTATCCAGTTTCTAAAGGCAGATGGAGTAACAAGTGTTTTGAATGTAGATACGACTAATGCAAGGGTCGGCATCGGGACGACGAGTCCAACCGCTGCGCTTCATTTGGCAAAGACTCTTCCAACAGGCAATGCTACAGGAGTCATATATAACATAACTACTTCTGGAACAACAGGGCAACAATTGGGCTTAATGACC
>Ga0172375_10001443_pt1 | contig 38308 bp, 31 predicted proteins | sample LakKiv1m_FD_114537 | JGI IMG/M metagenome (GOLD analysis project Ga0172375, IMG submission 114537) | Freshwater microbial communities from Kabuno Bay, South-Kivu, Congo - kab_092012_11.1m | ecosystem: Environmental > Aquatic > Freshwater > Lake | place: Democratic Republic of the Congo... | reverse complement strand
GGCGGTGAAGAAATACATTGCCGAGCAAGAAGGTGAACCTGTGCATGATGATAGTCGATTTATAATCGACAGCCAATAAAGCCACCGGCTTCAAGCCGGTGGTTGCTTACTGATGTCAGGGAACTCGTCCGCGCCAGACCGATGGAAGCGGCATTCGTAGTCACGCCCATTGAGTCACACCATTCGCTCTCGGTGTACCTGTCTGAACACGGTATTCACAACTTGGTCGAAACCTCGTTCTGCAGCATGCTGGCACAGGCACACGAGATGATTCGGGTTGCCCGCGAACATGATGTGACCTTGCGCGTTGCGGAGAACTTCTTCAGGTTCCCGGTGGATCGCTTCGCGCAGACACTGAAACGGTCCGGATATGTTGGCAGGATCGGGAGGATCTTCAGCTACAACGACCACGCCGGGTACCACAATAACTCGCGCTGGATCGCATTTGCCGGCGGACACCCGGTGTGGGTTCAGGCGATCGAGCACACCATTCCGACAGCGGAGTTCAATTCGACTCCGGAGCGTTTCCACAAAGACGAGATATTCACCGCACGGTTTTTCATGTTCCCCGGCGATCAGCTTGTGGTGGACCAGATGTCGGGAAACGTCAAGGGGCACCTTGGCAGGCAGCCGCGGCCGGGTTATACCGAGTGGCACGGTGAACGCGGTGCGCTGGTGCACCGGGCGCTCGACGCCTGGAAGGGCACAACGGAGCTTCGGTACTGTTCGGACGCGGTTCTGGGTCCCTGGCGGCCCGATCGGTGGAACGGTGGCGTAGCGGACAAGGTCTTCCCTGTGCAGACGGAATACGATGGACGGGACCGCTGGACTCGAACGTGGTGTGACACGTCTGTGGGCCGGCTTGAGCATGTGAACCCCTTCAGGCCGGAAGAGCCAAGTCGTCACATTCACCGTGAGTACGGATCATGTATTATGGGTCACATTGTCGATTTCGCGCTGGCGGTGCGCGGACTGCAGCCCAGCGAGTTCGACGATGGCGATGCGATGATGTCCATGATGATGGAGGCAGCTGTCCGGGAGTCCTCTTCGCATGAGGGACAGAGATTGAAGATGCCGCTTGCCGGGGAGCTTGAATCCGACGCCCGTGAACGTGAGAGGCTCACGCAGAAGTACAAGGTCGACCCGATGGATGTTGAAGCCATGCTGACAATAAGCTATCCGAAACCCTGAGCGTCGCCCCGGGCAGTTCATGCGCGGCTTTAACAATGACGTTGTGTTGGCAGTGCTGAACGGCAAGTATTGACCCGTATTGGGCGCAGTTTCCAGGGAGGACATGAAAATGGCGGAATCACTGCAGGGATATGTTCGGGCAGACGGTTCGGTTGGGTTCAGGAATCACCTGCTGGTGGTGCCGCTTACCGGGTGTTTGCAGAGCCTGGCGGTGCGCATGGCGGACAAAGTACCGGGCGCGACCGCGCTTGTTCACGGGAACGGGTGCGATTTCCAGGGGAAGGATGGTGAACTGCTGGCGACGCTGCTTGGCGGGTTCGCCACGCATCCCAACGTAGGCGGGGTGTTGTTCCTCTCGATGGGTTGCGCCGCCATGCTTGCGCCCAGGATTCCTGAGCTTGCGCGAAAGAGCGGCCGATTGGTGGCTGAACTCAATATGCACACCGTCGGCGGGACCACGGCCACTGTCAGCAGGGGCATTGAACTGGCTATGCCCATTTCCCGGGAACTGGCCTCGGCAGCCCGCAAGCCGGTACCGCTTTCATCGCTCGTAATAGGAACGAAATGCGGCTCGTCCAACAATGATTCGTTTGAATTCTGCCATCCCGTGGCAGGCAGGGCTATGGACCATTTTGTCGACGGCGGGGCCACCGTTGTTCTTTCTGAAGACTGCGAGTTGTACCACGGTGCGCCGCAGCTGGCCAAGCGGGCCGTGGACAAGAAGACGGCGGACGGCATACTGAGCATGGCGAAGAAGATAGGTGAGTACTGGCAGGGCAGGTTCGAAATCGATTTCGAGACCTTTTCTGCGCCGAAAGGCGAGAAAGAGAAGGCCGTGAAGCGATCGCTTGAGCACGCGGCAAAGGCGGGAACGAAACCCATCCGGGCGATCTTCGACATGTCGGAACGGGTTAAGGGGCCGGGGCTGGTAATCCTCAATGCGCCGAACACTGACCTGGAAAACATGACTTGTCTGGCAGCCGCTGGCTGCAATGTCATCCTGTTCACCACTGGACGAGGTACCGTTGTCGGTTCGCCTACGGCCATAACGGTGAAGGTCACGGCGACTGAAGCCACGTACAAGCGGATGGAAGAGAACCTGGACGTTGATGTCAGCGGCTTTACGCGCGGGGCAGAATCGCTGGACCAGGCCGCGAGCCGTATTTTCGACCGTATCGTTGCCGCAGCAAACGGACAGGCACAGAAAGCCGAGATTCTGCATCACGCGGAAATCGCGTTCCCCCTGCGCGGTGTGACGTTCTGAGGAGGGGGGAGTTGACAGGATAGCAGGATTTGGGGAACAGAGATGGCATGACGATATCTGTCATTCTGGCGCATCCCGATCGCGGAAGCTTCAACCACGCGGTCGCGAAAGCAGTTGTGTCGCAGCTGAGACAAGATGGTCACAAGGTCATCTTCCATGACCTGTATGCCGAGAAGTTCGATCCGTTGCTTCCATCAAACGAGATTCCTGACTCTGCTTCCCTGCCCGCCATTGTTGCCCGGCACTGCCGGGAGATTGCCGCCGCGGATGGTATCGTTATTGTGCATCCCAACTGGTGGGGGCAGCCGCCTGCCATCCTCAAGGGCTGGATCGACCGCGTGATACGGCCCGGCGTGGCGTACAGGTTTGACGAGAATGACCAGGGTGAAGGGGTACCAGTGGGTATGCTGAGAGCCCGAGCCGCCCTGGTTCTCAACACGTCAAACACACCCGCGAAGCGTGAAAAGGCGGTCTTTGGCGACCCGCTGCAGATGCTTTGGAAGAATTGCATATTCGGCCTGTGCGGGGTGAGGGTGTTCCGTAGAGAGACCTTTGGTGTGGTCGTTACCAGCAGCAAGGCGCAACGGCGGGCATGGCTTGCGGAAGCGCGCAGGTTGGCAACGAAGTGCTTCCGCTGACCGGTCAACCCACCACGATGTTGATGAGCCTGCCCGGGACAACGATGACCTTTCGGATGGTCTTTCCTTCCGTGTACTTCTGCACCGACTCGGACGTGACGGCCAGCTTCTGAAGCTGTTCCTGACTCATACCGGCGGGGACCATCTCGCGGCCACGCACCTTGCCGTTCACCTGGATGACGACTTCAACCGTATCCTGGACAAGAGCCGCCGGGTCAACCTTGGGCCAACCTGCCTTCAGGACACTGGGTTCGTGCCCAAGTTCCTGCCACAACTCCTCTGCAATGTGGGGCGCGAACGGGGTCAGGAGCACAACAATGCCCTCTATGGACGCCCGCAGGACGGCCCGTTCCTGTGCAGTGCTGTCAGCCGTAATGCCGGCATCGTCCACGGCATTCATCAGTTCCATGATCTGGGCGATGGCCGCATTGAAATGGAAATCGGTCTCGATCGCCTCGGTCATGCTCTTGATCGTCATGTGCAGTTTCCTGTACAGATCGCGGGCCTTCGGCGTCATGGCCGGGAGGCTGCCGACCGAACGGTCTGCTGCGCGCAGGATGTCATGGTTGGTGTAGACGCGGGTCCACAGGCGCCGCAGGAAACGGGAAGCGCCCTCGATTCCGCGGTCGCTCCATTCGGCATCCTTTTCAGGCGGGCCGATGAACAGTGTGTACACACGCAGTGTGTCCGCCCCGTAGTCACGAACGAGCTCGTCCGGGCTCACGACGTTGCCCTTGGACTTGGACATCTTGTAGAGCTGACCGTCTTTTTCACTCCGCTTGCAGATCATGCCCTGGGTGAACAAGGCGCCGAAGGGCTCGGGGAATGAACAGGTTCCTGCGTCATGCAGCACCTTCAGGATGAACCGCGAATACAGAAGGTGCAGGACAGCATGTTCGATGCCGCCGATGTACTGATCAACGGGCAGCCAGTAGTCCACGTCGGCCTTGCGATATGCCTCCGTGGTCAGGCGCGGGTTGACGTATCGGAGGAAGTACCAGCATGAGCAGAGCCACTGTGCCAGCGTATCAGTCTCCCGTTTTGCCGGTTTGCCGCAACAAGGGCACTTCGTATTGACGAACCCCGCGTGGTGAGCGAGGGGATTGCCGCGCTCGAGCTTGAAGTCAACATCGTCGGGCAGCAGTACCGGCAGATCCTTCTCGGGTACCGGCACGGTTCCGCAGGAAGGGCAATGCACTATTGGAATTGGCGCACCCCAGTAGCGTTGGCGGCTTATCAGCCAGTCGCGGATCCTGTAGGTGATCGAGGATGAACCGAATCCCTTTCCTGCCGCGTGCTTTACCATGTCCGGTATTGCCTCGCGGTTGTTGCGACCGATGAATGGACCTGAATTCACCAGTGTGCCGTCGTCAACATAGGCTTCCGCCATGCGGGCGGCGTCCAGCGACTTGTCCTTGTTCTGGATGACCACCTTGATGGGGATATTGTAGGCCTTTGCGAACTCGAAGTCGCGCTGGTCATGGGCGGGAACGGCCATGACTATGCCTGTGCCGTACTCCATCAGCACGTAGTTGGTGACCCAGAGCGGCGACTTCTCGCCGTTGTAGGGGTTGACGATGTGGAAACCGCTGAACACGCCTTCCTTCTTTGTGGCCGTATCGGTGCGGACTGACGAGGCTACCATGCGTTGACGTGCCGCAAATTCCTCGATCTGCTTCCTGTTGGGACTGGAGGGGGCAAGCTTCTGCACGAGCGGGTGTTCCGGTGCGATGGCCATGAAAGTCACGCCGTAGATCGTGTCGGGCCGCGTGGTGAAAACGGGGCAGGGGTCGCCAGTCTCGGCGATCTTGAATTCGATCCTTGCTCCCTCAGAACGGCCGATCCAATTCGCCTGCATGTTGCGGACCTTTTCGGGCCACTTGTCGAGCAGGCTGAGGTCATCCAGCAGCCGCTGGGCGTACTCCGTGATCTTGAAGAACCACTGGGTCAGGTCCTTCTTTACAACGGGCCGCCCGCAACGTTCGCACGTTCCGTCGGCGAGGACTTCCTCGTTAGCCAGCGTGGTGCACAGTTCACACCAGTTCACGGGGGCTTGTTTCTGGTAAGCGAGGCCGCGTTCGAACAGCTTCAGGAATACCCACTGGGTCCACTTGTAGTAATCGGGGTGACAGGTGGCCAGCTCGCGGCCCCAGTCGTAACCGACGCCCCACGACTGAAGCTGTTTCTTCATCTGGGCGATGTTCTGGCGCGTCCACTGTCGCGGGTGGATATCACGAGTCTTCGCGGCATTCTCGGCGGGCAGGCCGAATGCGTCCCATCCCATGGGGGTGAGGACTTCGTGGCCGGTGATAATCTTGTAGCGGGTGAGGGCGTCGCCAATGATGTAATTGCGGCCGTGACCGACGTGCATCATGCCGGACGGGTAGGGGAACATAGTAAGGCAGTAGAACTTGCGTTTCGGGCGCTTTGACGTATCGACCTTGAAAACGCCGTTTTCTTCCCAGTACTTCTGCCATTTCGGTTCGATTTCACTGTGCGGGTATTTCTCGTTCATGGTCCGCGATCCCTTCGGGAGGTCACTGTCTCCTGTATACCGGAAACCGCGTCATTGTAGCCACGGCATGGCGCGGGGCAAATGCAAAGTGAAGCTCCCGTGGCCCGACTCCCGGAGGTCAGGACGCGGCATCCTGGCGCAGGAAGGTGAAGTCAAAGACGGCGGATTGACTGGCAGTTCCCCGCAGGGGCACAAGGCGACGGCTACTCGTCCGCTGGCGTCTTGCCTGTGTATCTGTTGGCTTTCCAGTAACCTTCGAATGTCCGGCCGTCGGATGCCGTGTAGCGGCCAAATCCGTCCATCCTGTTGTCTCGCCACTGGCCGGCGTAGACGTCGCCATCCGAGAAGTGGAATGTGCCGCTGCCTCTCACAAGGAACGAGCCGTCCCATGTTCCGGTCAACTTGTCGCCGTTGGCAAAAGTGTAGGCGCCTTCCCCTTTTGGTTCTCCACGTTTCCATTCCCCCTCGAAGCAGTCGCCATTTGCGAATGCCTGGACGCCATAGCCGTGTTGGCGCCGCCGGAACCACTCCCCTGTATAGGTACTGCCGTCGGTGAGTGTGATTGTCTGGCCTGTATCTGCCTGGGCCGGCATCGGGGTGGCTTCCGGCGCCACGGTCTCGGTAGGTGTTGCCGCCACGGCAACGGGGGTGCGACCACTGCTGCTCAGCGCCAATTCTATTGCCTCGCGAACCTTTGCGGTCTTGATCCAGTAAACGGGCGTCGTGCCGTCTTTTGCCTTCGCTTCAAGGTTGGCGCCGCTGGCGACCAGCAGCTTTATGACGTCAATGGCTTCCTTGCGGATGGCAAGGTGCATGGGTGTGTTACCATCGGTATCGGCGGCGTTCACATTGGCGCCTGCCTTGAGCAGCAGTTCCGCCGCATCGCGCGAGTTGCCGATGGCTGCCCAGTGGAGGGCAGTGTTTCCCTTTGTGGATGTCGCGTTAACATCCGCGCCATTCCGAATCAACAGACGCGCGATATCGGCGGAATTGCGGTGCGCAGCCCAGTGCAGTGGCGTTGAACCGGTGTCGGTCCTTCCGTTGACATCTGCCCCTCCTGCAATCAGCAGTTCGACGGCCTTTGGGGCATGGTATGCTGCTGCCCAGTGGAGCGGTGTCGCGCCCCCCTGCCCCGGAAGGTTTGCCGTCTCCTTGCCGCCCTTCTTGAGGAGAATGCTGATGCGATCAAGATCGTTGCTTCGTACTGCGTCATGGATTGTCTGTGCCGGGGCACGGGCAGCAAGGCAAAGCGCCGCTGCAAGGAACAGGACGGGTTCCTTGAAGGCCCTGAATCCACTGTGGCTTCTGCAGTGCGTCATGCTCATTTCCCAAACCCAGCGGTGCGGCAGTCACCTTATCACATTCTGTCTGATCGCCAACAGGAAATCCCTGGCGAAGGGCGGGCATCAGTTCGGATGGTGCTTAATGGTCGTTCCATGGCGCGAGGGGATGTGGTATGAGAATAGGCCATGAAGGTTTCTGCGAGGGGGAGGTACGGGTTGAGGGTCCTTCTTGATGTGGCGCTGCATCAGGATCAAGGGCCTGTGGCGTTGCGCGATGTGTCGCGAAGGCAGGCCATTTCGCACAAGTACCTGTGGCAGGTAGTCAATCCCCTGAGGGCGTCAGGCGTCCTGCGTGCGATACGGGGTTCACGCGGGGGATATGTCCTTGCCCGTGGACCCGAGAGCATTTCCGTTCGTGACATCGTGGACGTTCTGGAAGGTCCGGTCTGTTCAGTTGCGACCGGCAGCAGTTCGAGGAAAGGCGACCACGCCATACTGTGCACTACACGCGATGCGTGGGCCGAAATAGAGAAGAAGCTGAATGATGCCATGGGCAGCATCACTCTCAAAGACCTCATTCGTCGACACGGGGAGCAGGAGAGTCGTGATGTTGCGAGCTACATGATCTGATTCTCCCTGTACCCGGGTCCCTGCGTCCCCCAAAAAAGCTAAAAATATCCATTGACGAAAGAACCTAATGGCATGATACTATAGTTAGTTAGTAGTGATACTAGTCTTTGTATGACATGCAGGCAAAGGTGTTACAGATGAGTGGCGAAAGGACAATGCAGAGAGGCAGTCGCAACGCAGTTATGTGCATGTGTTGTTGCGCGTGTGCTCGTCCGGAAGGAGGGCCTATGCGGCACTGCTGACCAGGTCAGTATTACAGTTGTCGTGGCCCACCACCGGAAGACGGGAGGTGGGTTTTTTGTTTTCAGGAGGAGTCTGTAATTACGCAAATCTGCAGAAGAAAGGCGGCCGAAGATGTCTACAAGGGGAATCAACACACTGGCATTGCACGCGGGTCAGCAGCCTGACCCGACGACGGGGGCACGAGCAGTCCCCATCTACCAGACGACCTCGTATGTGTTCAAGAGCACGGAACACGCGGCAAATCTGTTCGCGCTCAAGGAGTTCGGCAATATCTACACGCGACTGATGAATCCGACGACCGATGTTTTCGAACAACGTGTAGCCGCCCTGGAAGGGGGCACGGGAGCGCTCGGGGTTGCGTCGGGACAAGCGGCGGAGACTTACGCGTTGTTGGCCATCACCCGTCCCGGCGACGAGATAGTGGCGGCAAACAACCTCTACGGGGGAACGTACCAGCTCTTTCATTACACGTTCCCAAGAGTACTGGGCAGGACGGTGAAGTTCGTGGACTCGCGCGACCCGGATGCGGTTAAGCGGGCGATCACGCCCAGAACACGGGCGGTATATGCGGAAACAATCGGGAATCCGAAACTCGACGTTCCGGATTTCGAAGCTCTGGCCGGTATCGCCCACGATGCGGGGTTACCACTGGTGGTCGACAACACCGTTGGGGTCGGGTTGGTTCGTCCTATTGACCACGGGGCGGACATCCTTGCGAGTTCAGCCACGAAGTATATCGGAGGGCATGGGACATCGATAGGCGGGGTGATCGTGGACTCGGGCAGGTTCAAGTGGAACAACGGGAAATTCCCAGAATTCACGGAACCCGATCCAAGCTACCACGGCCTGGTGTACTGGGACGCTCTCAGCAATGTTCCCGGCCTGGGCAATGTGGCATTTATCATCAAGATCCGGGTGACACTCCTGCGTGACATGGGTGCGGCGTTGAGTCCCTTCAACGCGCACCAGTTCCTGCTTGGGCTGGAGACGCTGCCCTTGAGACAGGAAAAGCACTCGGCCAACGCCCTGGAAATCGCCAGGTGGTTGAGAAAACACCCGCTGGTCGCCTGGGTAACATATCCTGGACTGGAGGATGACCCGAGCTACAGGACTGCGTCCAGATACCTGAAGAAGGGCTTTGGGGGTCTTGTGGGTTTCGGCATCAAGGGTGGGCTGGAGGCGGGCCGGAGGTTCATCAACTCGGTGAAACTGCTGTCTCACCTTGCGAATATCGGCGATGCGAAGAGCTTGGTGATCCACCCGGCCTCGACCACCCACCAGCAGTTGACCGCTGCGGAACAGCAGGAGACGGGTGTCACTGCAGACTACATCCGGCTCTCCATCGGGTTGGAGGATGTTGACGACATCAAGGAGGACATCAACCAGGCACTTGAGAAATCCGTCGAATAGGAAACATGGAGGGGAGGAGGGTGGGCGGTGACATCGCCCACCCTCATGCCCCGCCCGCAACGGGAGATGCCAATGGCGCAATACAGCAACATACTCGGAGCGATTGGCCATACGCCTCTTGTCCGGTTGAACCGGATGACGGCGGCCATCGCATCGTCGATCTACGTGAAGGCAGAGATGCTGAACCCGGGAGGCAGCATAAAAGATCGTATCGGCCTCGCAATGATAGAGGCCGCCGAGCGGGAAGGACTGCTCAAACCGGGAGGCACCATTGTTGAGGCAACGGCGGGTAACACCGGTGTTGGCCTGGCGCAAGCCGCCGCGGTCAAGGGTTACCGCATGATCGCTGTCATGCCGGACAAGATGAGCGAGGACAAGGTCAGCCTGTTAAGGGCCTATGGAGCCGAGGTGGTCATCACCCCCACCAGCGTTCCGCCCGATTCTCCCGAGAGCTACAACGGCGTGGCGGACCGCCTGGCACGTGACATCCACGGTGCAATCCGGCCCAACCAGTTCGCCAATCCCAACAACCCGCTTATCCATTACCTGACGACAGGTCCGGAAATATGGGAAGATTCACAGGGCAGTGTTGAAGTGTTTGTGGCCGGCATGGGCACCGGCGGCACAATCTCAGGTACCGCCAGGTACCTGAAGGAACGCAATCCGAGTATCACGGTTGTGGGGGCAGACCCTGAGGGATCCATCCTTTCCGGCGACAGCCCGCATTCGTACAAGGTCGAGGGAATCGGGGAGGATTTCATCCCGAAAACATTTAATCGGCAGATCGTGGATGAGATGGTCCGTGTCAGCGACAAGGAATCGTTCAACACCGCGCGTTGTCTGGCGAGGTCGGAGGGCATCCTGGCTGGTGGTTCGTCCGGGACTGCGCTTGGCGCGGCTCTGAAGTATGCGCGCCGTCTCACGCGCCCGAAGAAAATAGTCGTTCTTCTGCCCGACACGGGTCGAAACTACATGACGAAGATATTCTCCGACCGGTGGATGCAGGAAAACGGCTTCTGGGAGGACAGTGCCCAACCTGCACTGACCGTCGGCCAGATACTGGAAACGAAGACCCGGTGGCGTTCGCTCATCAGCGTCTGCCCGTGCGACACGCTTGATCGTGCAATCGCTCTCATGGAAGACCACAACATCTCCCAGTTACCCGTTATGGATGGGGAAACTGCCGTCGGTAGCCTGAACGAGTCGACGGTCATGAAGGCGCTCCATGACGGTTTGGATCCTTTCAACCAGGAAGTGTCAGCCGTTATGGCGAAACCTTTGCCTTCGATCGATGCGGGCACGGACGTCGCGGAGGCGTACCGTGTGATGCTTGGCGGAGCGCCGGCCACGATTGTCACCAGGAACAGGAAGGGGATAGGCCTGATTACCCGGGCCGACCTGATAGCAGCCTGGGCAAGGCGGGGCCATGCAGCGGAGGCAAAAAAGGGGGGATCGAGTCATGCGATTTGAAACACGGGCAATACACGAGGGGCAGGAGGCTGATGCGACTACCGGGGCCGTAACAGTGCCGGTGTATCAGACGTCGACATATCGCCAGGACGCAATCGGGAAGCCACGCGGCTACGAGTATTCGCGTACTGGCAATCCCACGCGTGAAGCCCTGGAACAGGCCCTGGCATCCCTGGAGGGAGCAACGTATGGACTTGCTTTCGCATCCGGGGTCGCCGCCACCACAGCGGTGTTGCAGCTTCTCCGTCCCGGGGATCATGTGCTGGCCGGGGACGATATATACGGCGGAACATATCGCCTGCTGGAGAAGGTGTACCGGCCCTGGGGATTGCAGGTGGACTATATCGATGTTACCAACCCTGTCGCTTTTGAGGGTGCACTCCGGACGAATACACGACTTATATGGGTAGAGACGCCGACCAATCCACTCCTCCGGATTGCCGACATCGCCGCCCTGGCTGGTGTGGCGCGCCAGGCCGGCGCCCTGCTGGTGGTGGACAACACATTTGCAAGCCCCTGGTTCCAGCGCCCCCTGGAACTGGGCGCTGATATCGTGGTCCATAGCACCACCAAGTATCTTGGGGGTCACAGTGACGTGATCGGTGGGGCAGTGGTTACGAGCCGCAAGAAGGAATACGGCGAACTGAAGTTCTATCAGAATGCTGCGGGGGCAGTCCCCGGACCATGGGATTGCTGGCTCGTTCTGAGAGGGCTGAAGACGCTGGCCGTGCGCATGCGCGAACACGATCGCAATGCACGTCACCTGGCCGGCGTGCTGGAAGCGCACCCTGGCGTCGAACATGTCTTCTATCCGGGTCTGTTGAGTCACCCGCAACATGATCTGGCCGCAAGGCAGATGACAGGCTTTGGCGGGATGATCAGCCTTGAATTGAGGGGGGGGCTGGCAGCGGTGGAGCTGTTCGTGTCGCGCCTGAAGCTTTTCACTCTAGGCGAAAGCCTCGGCGGGGTGGAATCGCTTGTCTGCTATCCGCCGCGCATGACACATGCATCCGTCCCCTCGGAGGAGCGCCATCGCCGCGGCATTCACGACAACCTTGTCCGCCTTTCGGTCGGCATAGAAAACCAGGCCGATCTGCAGGAAGATCTGGAGAAAGCGCTGGCATAGCCATGAAGAAGTGCAGTGTGATCGTAAGTTGCGAACACGGTCTGCACGCCAGGATTGCGGCCCGGGTAGTGGAAGTGGCGCGCGAACACCACGCCACCGTACACGTCAGCTGTGCCGGCTGTTCCCGTGCCAACGCCTGCTCAATTCTCGACCTGATGCGACTGGGAGCCGGCATCGGGACCCGGCTGGAGGTCGTTGCCGAGGGGCCGGACGAAGAAGCCGTGGTGGCGGCATTGACCGATGTGTTTGAGGGAGGCGGGGGGATATGAGCACGCCGAGTGGGACGCGTTGTCGCACGGCCCGGGGCAAACGATGCACCGCTGACTGTCCGTTCGTTGTTTTGTTGTTGCATATACCCCCGGGGGGTATATGCTACTGATGGAGGTGGGGATGTGAAAGCGCACAGGGTCGCACACAGCGAGCAGCTGAACAGGGTGGCACGGATCGAGGGACAGGTAAGGGGTATCCGGGGCATGATAGAGGAACGGGCCTACTGTGTTGATATCATAGTCCAGGTGCAGGCGGCGGAGGCCGCGCTGGCTGCGCTCAGGGAAGTCATCCTTGAGAAGCACATGAAGAACTGTGTAGCGGAGGCATTTGAGGGGTCCTCGCGTGCAGTAGCCAGGCAACGGGTGGACGAGTTGCTGAAAGTCATGGGGTTGGGCGACCGTGAGAAGAGTAAAACATGAATACCCCTCAGAGGGGATTCCGGGCTAAGGTTTTGCGAAGAGAGATCTCAGGTTTTGACTGGTGGCATCGGGGCGGAAACTGGAAGATGCTGTAAGATAAATAGGGGTGGCTGCAATGACAATGAAAGGCCTGTTGGTCCTGCTGCTGTCTGCACTCGCGTTTGCACGGGTTGCCGCATCGGCGGATCAGCCTGTACAGCCCCTGTCCGGCCTGACTGTCGAGCAACTTGTCGCCACGGCCTTGCGCGATAGCCCCCGGCTGGCAGCCATGCGTGCCGAGTGGGAAGCAATGAGCCAGATGCCCGCGCAGGAGAGGGCCCTTCCCAACCCGATGTTGACGTACAAGGGCAGTGACATGGCCGGCAATTTCCCCGGGGCGGCTGAGAAGCAGTACGACGCGGAACAGACCATCCCCTGGCCCGGCAAACTGGGCCTCAAAGGCAGGATGGCGGAAAAAGACGCGGACAGGGCATGGTTTGAATACCAGGCAATGCGCCGCGAGACGGTGATGATGGTCAAGGAGGGCTACTACGACCTGTGCGCAGTGAGGAAATCCATAGCAATAGTCCAGACCGAGCAGAACGTTCTCGGGCAGATGGAGCAGGTTGCCGAAACCAAGTATTCAACAGGTGAAGTCAGCCAGCAGGATGTGACAAAAGCCCAGGCCGAGATTCCCATGTTGCAGGGCCGCATCCTGGAGTTGATGGCGCGTGAAACGACCCTTACGGCCCGGTTGAATACCCTGATGAATCTTCCGGCAAGCGCCCATCTTGAGCTGACCATGGAACCGCCGTTGAGATCCGTTGCAGGGGCAGTTGAACCGCTCATCACGGCGGCACAGACAAACCGTCCTGAGATCAAAGCGTCAGAGGCGATGGTGCAGCGGGGCGAGGCCCAGAAATCCCTCATGCGCAGGGAGTACCTGCCGGATATCACTGTCGGCGTCGAGTACACGCAGTCCGCTGGTGCGGAGGACATGGCCATGTTCATGGTAGGACTGGACCTGCCGCTATGGGTCACGAAGAATTCGGCGGGCGTGCGGGAGGCTGAACGGAGGATAGATGCCGGATACGCCGGTGTGGAGGCCGCGCAAAGTGAAGCGCAGTTTGACGTACAGGATGCCTGGTTCAGGCTTCGTACGGCGCAACAAACCCTGGACTTGTACGAGAAGGATCTGGTTCCACAGGCGGACCTTCGTTTCAAGGCCAGCGAGGCCGGCTATCGCGCCGGGAAGGTGGACTTCATGGATCTGCTTGAGAGCGAGAGGTTTCTCCTGAACGCGCGGCTGATGCAGGTGATGGCCGAAGGCGAAATGGGAATGAGAAGCGCCCGACTGGAATGGGCGACGGGCGCGGGCACCGACGACGGCCGGTAGATGTTGGAAGTGAAAGGGTGTGAAATGAAGAACAGAATAATCATTGGCGTGATCATCGGCCTGATCGCCGGTTTGATGCTGGGAAGGAGTTGCCGCCTGCAGCCCGAGCCTGCCACCGGGGAAACATCTGTGAGATCACCTGCCAAGGCTGAAATATGGACCTGTTCAATGCATCCCCAGATCCGGCAACCGAAGCCGGGGCAGTGCCCGATATGCGGCATGGATCTGATCCCGGCTGCCGGGGAAGATACCGGCGTAGAAGACGGTGCACGTGTCCTGGTCCTTTCCGAGAGCGCGAGGGCCCTGGCTGAAGTAGAAACTGCGCCCGTAGAACGCCGCTTTGCCGAAGTTGAAATACGGATGACGGGAAAGGTCCAGTTGGACGAGACCAGACTGGCGTACATCACCGCCCGTGTTCCGGGCAGGATCGACAGGCTCTATGCCAACGTCACAGGCACCCCGGTGAAGCAGGGTGAACACCTGGCCGATCTCTACAGCCCAGAGCTCCTGTCTGCGCAGCAGGAGCTCATGCAGGCCGCGAGGGCGGGCGGCCAGTCCGGTGACAACCCTTCCGCGTCGGCCCTTGTGAAGGGAGCTCGTGAGAAGCTGCGCCTTTGGGGCCTGACCCCGGGGCAGATAGGGGACATTGAGCACAGCGAAAAAATACAGGAGCACCTGACCTTCTATGCGCCTATTGGCGGTATCGTGCTGGAGAAGGAGGCGATCGAGGGAATGTACGTCGAACCCGGTATGAGGCTCTTTACCGTGGCGGATCTGGGCTCAGTGTGGGTGGGGCTCGATGCCTACGAGTCCGACCTGGCATGGATCCGCTACGGACAGCAGGTTGACTTTCAGGTTGAGGCGTATCCGGGTGAATCCTTCCACGGAACGATCTCCTTCATAGATCCAATGCTCGATCCGATGACCCGCACTGTGAGGGTGAGGGTGAATGCGGCCAACACTGACAGCAGGTTGAAGCCGGAAATGCTTGTTCATGCGCTGTTGAAAGCCGGCGTTTCTGAAGACGGCACTGCGATCTCTCCGAATCTGTCCGGTATATGGATGTGCTCGATGCATCCGGAAGTCGTGCAGGACGGGCCTGGTTCATGCCGTGTCTGCCAGATGCCGCTGGTACCGGCGGGGCAGGCAGATCATGGTAAGCCGGCAGCTACCCCGAACGCACCGTTGTTGATCCCGGCTTCTGCGCCGCTGGTAACCGGTACTCGCGCCGTGGTCTATGTGGCCGCGCCGGGTATACAGGGGCGCTACGAAGGACGCGACATCAGCCTTGGTCCGCGCGCGGGGAACTACTATGTGGTGCGAAGCGGGTTGAAAGAAGGCGAACTCGTCGTGACGCGCGGGAATTTCAAGATAGACAGTTCGCTCCAAATACAGGGCAAGACGAGCATGATGAGCGGGGGCCTCCCCGACGGAGATCAGTATGGCACGGCACATTCCGAATCCCCGGCCATCGCCGCGCCTGTCGCGATTCCCGAAGCTCTTCGTGCGCAACTGGCCGCCTTCATAGATGCGATATCAGACACGGGGGCCGGGCTTGCGGCTGATGACCTCGACCGAGGCAAGGACGCGGCAGGCAAGGCCGCCAAGGCCCTCAAGAATGTGGACATGGGACTAGTGCCCCGTGCTGCCCACGAGGCGTGGATGCGCGCGACCACACCGCTATCCGCTGCCCTGGCGGACCTGGCAGTGGCGAAAGGCATCGAGACCGCACGGACGGTATTGTCGAATCTGGACGAACCACTGCGGGCGATGATCAGGGCGATCGGCGCGGACAACATGGCGCCCGTCTATGTGATCCACTGCCCCATGGCTTTCGACGGCAAGGGCGCGTCCTGGGTCCAGAGGACGAGCGAGGTGCACAATCCGTATTTCGGAAAGTCGATGCTCACATGCGGAGAAGTTGTGGTGCAGTCGGAGACCGGGCGAGATGTCTCCGCGGGAGGCCATCAACATGAGTGAGTTCGGCACGACTCCAGGCCGTCCCTCGCTGGTGGACCAGGTTATACGATTCTGCCTCGAACAGAAGCTGGTCGTGGCTCTAATCGTTCTGTTTGTCATAGCCTGGGGCGTCATTGTGGCGCCGTTCGACTGGGATATTCCATGGCTGGCGCGCCGACCGGTGGCAGTGGATGCGATCCCCGACATAGGCGAGAATCAGCAGATCGTTTTCAGCGAATGGATGGGACGTTCTCCAAAGGATGTGGACGACCAGGTAACCTATCCACTCACTGTCTCGCTGTTGGGAATCCCCGGGGTCAAGACAGTGCGCAGCTATTCGATGTTTGGCTTCTCGATGGTTTATATCATTTTCGATGAAGGCGTCCCGTTTGAAGATTCGCAGAATCGCGTGATAGCGAGGCTTAACGGCCTGCCGTCAGGAACCCTTCCGGGCGATGTCAAACCGGCGCTTGGTCCGTATGCCACCGCCCTGGGTCAGATTTTCTGGTACACGATCGAAGGCCGGGATCCTGATGGCAAACCGATCGGGGGATGGGATCTGAACGAGCTGCGGACCATCCAGGACTGGACGGTCCGCTACCACTTGCAGGCTGCAGAAGGAATCACTGAGGTCGCCTCGATAGGAGGTTTCGTCCAGGAATACCAGGTGGACGTGGATCCGGACGCCATGCGGGCGTACAAAGTCACCCTGGAAGACGTGTTCAAGGCAGTTCGCATGTCCAACCTTGACGTAGGCGCACGGCAGATCGAGCTCAACCGGGTTGAGTATCTGATCCGGGCCCGTGGTTTTTTGAGAAATGCGCAGGACCTGGAAAAGGCCGTTGTTAAGGTGAAAGACAACGTGCCTATACTTGTCCGCAATGTCGCGAAGGTGACTCTCGGACCGGCAATGCGCGAGGGTGCGCTGGACAAGGAAGGATCAGAAGCGGTTGGCGGCGTTGTGGTTGTGCGCCACGGCTACAACCCGCTGGCAGCGATCAAAAACGTAAAAACCAAGATCGCCGAAATTGCCCCGGGTCTGCCTGTCAAAGTTGTTGCAGACTACGGGCGCACTTCCCGCCAGGAGCTCGAGGCTTTTGCCGACAGCCAAGGATTCAAGGCGTTTGACGGCGACTCCCTGGACCATGCGGCCTGGTCAGGCTGGCTCCAATCGCATCCCCGCAACCAGTGGCCTGCCGGTGTTACTACCAGCCATACAACGGTGGTGCCTTTCTATGACCGTACCGGGCTGATCAACGAAACACTCGGGACGCTTAATACGGCTTTGTACGAACAGGTGCTCATCACGACAATCGTTGTTATCATCATGGCCGGTCGATTTGGCATGTCATTACTCATCAGTTCGGTGATGCCGCTGGCCGTGTTCATGGCCTTCATCGCGATGAAGCTTTTCGGCGTGGAAGCCAACCTTGTTTCTCTCTCCGGAATCGCCATCGCGATTGGGACTATTGTGGACATGGGAATCATCATGTCCCAGAATATCCTGCAGCATCTGGCCGAGGCACATCCGGAGGAGGACCGATTGGAGGTGGTGTATCGTGCCGCCAGCGAGGTGGGTAGTGCCATCCTGACCGCCATCGCAACCACTGTTGTCGGTTTTCTTCCTGTCTTCGTGATGAGCGGTGCCGAGGGACGGTTGTTCAAGCCGCTGGCCTTCACCAAAACGTTCTGTCTCATAGGTTCCGTCATCGTTGGTATTACGGTGATCCCCGCGGCGGCGCATCTTATCCTGGCTGGCAGGACTCCGAAACAACTGGTCCGCCGCTTGTTTGCCGGCAGCCTTGTCATCATGGGCATTGGCCTTGGGTTGGCCCTGAAATGGTGGCTGGCTGGCTGGACACTGGTCCTGATCGGTCTCTACCAGGTGTTGTTGCCTTTCGTGCCCGAGCAAACGCGTAGCAGACTGCCGTGGTTGACGAATGCGCTGGCGGTTGTCCTGGTAGGTGTACTCCTGAGCATGCACTGGATGCCGCTGGGTCCAGGAAACGGGTTCTGGCGGAATCTGGCCATGGTGGCGCTCTTGATAGGTTTCTTCCAGCTTCTGTACTATGGAGTCCAGCGCTACTACGGTCGAATTCTCCACCGGTGCCTGGTTCACAAGCGCATGTTTCTGATCCTGCCTGTGCTGGTGACTATCGTTGGCTACACGGCGCTTCTCGGTGTTCCAAAGTTTATGGGTTTCGTGCCGCTTGCGGCCGGGAAGCTTGGGATAGCGCCTGAGAAGGTGACTCAATCGCGCCTTTGGGCGGCCATGGTCCACAGGTTTCCCGGTTTCGGCAAGGAATTCATGCCGCCACTTGACGAGGGCTCCTTCCTGTACATGCCTACGACCATGCCCCACGCGTCCGTCGGTGAGGCATTGGACGTTGTTGCCAAGCAGGACATGGCGCTGCGGGGCATTCCGGAGGTGGAATCCGTGGTAGGCAAGATTGGCCGCGCGGACACTGCCCTGGATCCAGCCCCCATGAACATGGTCGAAACGGTCATCACCTATGAACCCGAGTATGTCACTGATAAGAACGGCCGGACAGTGCTCTTCAAAGTCGATCGGCGAACAGGCGATTTTGTGCGCAAGGACGGCGAACTAATCCCTGACCCTAGCGGTCGCCCTTTCCGTCAGTGGCGGGACCATATCCGCTCACCTGACGATATCTGGAAGGAAATCACACAGGCAGCCCGGATGCCCGGCAGTACGACGGCCCCACGCCTGCAGCCGATTGCCGCCCGTATCGTCATGCTTCAGAGCGGCATGCGGGCCCCCATGGGAGTGAAGGTGAAGGGACCCGACCTCGAGAGCGTCGAAAAGGCCGGACTTGCCATCGAGCGATTCCTGAAGGAAGTACCGATGGTTGAGCCTGCCGCCGTGATAGCGGACAGGATCGTGGGTAAGCCCTACCTTGAGATCGACGTCAACAGGGATGCTATAGCGCGGTATGGACTGAACGTCATGGATGTGCAGGATGTGATCGAAGTCGCCGTGGGCGGAGTGACTCTCACCCGTACCGTCGAAGGGCGCAAACGTTTTCCCGTGCGTGTTCGCTACATGCGTGAACTCCGTGACCAGGTCGAAACACTGGGCAGAGTGCTGGTCCCTGCCATGGACGGCGTCCAGGTTCCATTGACACAATTGGCGGATATCCGCTATGTGCGCGGGCCCGAGGCGGTCAAGAGCGAGGACACGTTCCTCGTCAGCTACGTGCTGTTCGACAAACGGCCGGGGTACGCTGAGGTGGACGTTGTAGAGGCCTGTCAGCGTTACCTCGAAGCGAAACACGGAAAAGGGGAACTGAAGCTGCCGCCTGGTGTGACGTACCAGTTTGCGGGCAACTACGAGAATCAGATCCATGCCCAGCGGACACTCACCATCATTCTGCCGCTTACGTTGTTCGTAATTTTCATGCTCATCTACTTCCAGTTCCGGTCCGTGATAACAACCGGGCTGGTGTTCTCCACGATCTTCGTGTGTTGGGGCGGCGGCCTGCTTTACATCTGGCTCTATGGTCAGCCATGGTTCATGGATTTCGCGCTTTTCGGTATCAACATGCGGGACCTGTTCCAGGTTCATCCCGTCAATATGAGCATTGCCATCTGGGTCGGTTTCCTGGCCCTGTTCGGCATCGCCTCGGACGACGCCGTGGTTATATGTACCTATCTTGATCAACGTTTCGGCAAAATGAAGCCAAAGACGGTTGCTGATATCAGGGAAGCCACAGTGTACGCGGGGCAGCGGCGCGTGCAGGCCTGCCTGATGACGACTGCCACCACCGTGCTGGCACTTCTGCCGGTATTGACATCGACTGGGCGCGGGTCCGACATCATGGTGCCAATGTCGCTTCCGTCATTCGGAGGCATGGTGATTGAAGTGATTACCATGTTCCTGGCTCCCGTACTCTACTGTGCGGTGAAGGAACGTCAGGCGCGACGGGCACTGGTGGCGTGAAGCGAGTCAAAACCGTTGGCCGAAGATAGGGTCGCTGACAGGTGATGAGTTCTGAAAGGAGTGCATGATGAAACGTATGGTAGTGCTGTGCATGATGGGGATAGCGGGTCTCATACTGACGGGATCGGTCATGGGGGAGGAACAGGTTGCGGCGGCTGGGACGAACGAGGTTGCAAAAGTCAAACCTCAGACGACATGCCCGGTGATGAAGGGTGAGGCCATCAACAAGAAGATATTCTCAGACTACAAGGGGAAACGGGTGTACTTCTGCTGCAAGGCCTGTCCCAAGATGTTTGCCAAGGACCCCGACAAGTACATGAAGCGGATGAAGGAAGAGGGGATTACCTTGGAGGATGCGCCGAAAACAGACAAGTCACAGGCGGCTGGAGAGGGTCAGGTTCCGGCAAAGAAGGAATAGTACAGGAGAGCAGGCGCTTAAATAAGAAACCCATCAGCCAGTTGGAGCTCAGGACACACGTTCAATGATAAGTCTAGGACTTATATTGTATTTTGAGGTCCCTGCCAACCCAACCAACTGTGGGTCACCAACATAAACAAGCAGGGTTTGTGCCAGTCATAAGGACCGACTCGGTCCTGCCCTGGCTTTGCTGCCAAATTGCACCCCCTTTACAAATTCATGACAATCATTACGGTGCCTTTGTGATTCAATAGTTGACTGGTGGGGACCCTCGCAACATCGAGAAGCAGAATTGAGAACGTGCAACTGGTGTTCCCGCTGTCTTGACAGGGGCCTGACGCTTCCGGCTGTACCGCCCGGCTGTGTCGCCCGTGATCGGTTGTTTCGTGGGCGCAAGGGATTGCGTCCCTCCAGAGATCGGATCACCTGTCGGACGTAGAATCCCATGGCTTGGAGGGCGGCAATCCATCGCCGCCCTTTAGGCCATGGTGCAAGATGACGCAACCGTTGGCGGTCTCGCCAGTTGGCAACTTCCACGCTTGAAAAACCAGGGCAGATCCATGACATTGTCTGCATGCCCAAGCGAGTCGTGGTGCCTGAGACCGCCGAAACCATGGCGGGCAAGCAACGTGAGATTTCTGTTTCAGAGTTCTTTCTGAAGAACCGCCACCTTCTGGGCTTTGACAGCCCCCGCAAGGCATTGCTGACGGCTGTCAAGGAAGCGGTGGATAATGCCCTGGATGCATGCGAGGAAGGCGGCATCCTGCCTGAAATCAGCGTGGATGTTCAGCAGACGGGTGACTCCCGGTTCCGCGTTTCGGTGACCGACAACGGGCCCGGTATAGTCAGGGCCCAGATACCGAAGATATTCGCCAAGTTGCTGTACGGCTCGAAATTCCACCGTTTGCGCATGTCGCGCGGTCAGCAGGGCATAGGCATAAGCGCAGCCGGCATGTACGGGCAACTCACAACCGGCACATCCACCCGTATCATTTCCCGTGTAAAGAAGAGCCGGAAAGCCCACCTGATCGAAGTCCAGATCGATACGCGCCGGAACACCCCGACCATCCTGAAGGACGAAGAGGTCGACTGGACTCCCCAGTTCACGCCTGTCTCTCCAGAGGGGAAACCACTTAAGCAGGTCATAGCGAAATCGGGGACATGCGTTGAAATCGAGATGGAGGCGGCCTACATCCGCGGGCGCCTGTCTGTTGATGAATATGTCAAGCAATGCGCGGTTGTGAATCCTCACCTCCAGTTGCACTACCGGATCGCGCTGACCAGGGCGGCGGCAAAGGAGGAAGAGGGAGTTCGGGGCAAGGCGAAAGGAAAGGAGGAAGAGAAGGGCAAGGAGCAGGAGGAGAAACCGGCCGAAGCCAGGTGGTTCACCTTCAGTCGTGCCGTAACTCGCCTGCCGGAGTCTCCCGCGGAAATCAAGCCGCATCCGCACGGGGTGGAGCTGGGCATGCTGATGCAGATGCTCAAGGACACCGGTGCAAGAACCCTTCGATCTGCCCTTGCGCAGGACTTTTCACGTGTTAGCGCCAGGACTGCTGGGGAGATCTGCGAGCGAGCAGGGCTCAACCCGAAAGCCAGCCCTTCCCGTATTGCGCACCAGGAAAGCGAAGCGCTTTTCAAGGCCATCAATGAGACCAAGCTCATGCGGCCGCCGACCGACTGTCTTTCGCCGATTGGCGAGGCCCAGATACTTGCCGGACTGAAGAAGGAGATAGAGGGTGATTTCTTCACAGCCGTGACGCGCGCTCCTTCCGTCTACCGCGGCAATCCTTTCCAGGTGGAAGCCGGACTGGCCTTCGCCAAACCGGGCGAGAACAAGGACGTGATGGCGGAAGAGCCGATACGAATCATGCGCTTTGCCAACCGCGTGCCGCTGTTGTACATGGGCGGCGGGTGCGCGATGACGAAAGCCGTGATGAACGTGAACTGGAAGAGCTATGGACTCGGCCAGCCGAAAGGCTCATTGCCGCTCGGTCCGATGGTACTAATGATCCACATGGCAAGCGTGTGGGTGCCATTCACCAGCGAAAGCAAGGAAGCGGTTGCCCATTACCCGGAAATCATCCGCGAGATGACGTATTGCCTGCAGGAGTGCGGTCGCCAGTTGTCGGTGTACCTGAGCCGGCGCTACCGGCAGGCGGAATTGGAGCGGAAGCGCAACTACATGGTCCTCTATATCCCGCACCTTGCCCTGGGACTGAAGGAAGTCCTCGATCTCTCGAACAAGGAAGAGGCAAACATTATCAGGCAACTGCGCAAGATGCTGGAGCATACGCACCTGGAGCCGTAAGGAGACTATGGCGGCAAAGAAGAAAGCCCGGTCCGAGAAAGCGGGGAAAAAGCCTGCGGGTGGAGCGACGGCGAAAGCAGCCGGTCCTGATGCGGTGTCGCGCGGCGAAGCGTCGAAGCGTATAGTTGGCGTGAGCCGTGATGTCTACACCGATATCGTAAAGAAACGGCGCAAGCCCAGCATGCGGTTTCCCATACGCGCGCTGTCGAATGTCCGGTATGATGTGAAGCAGGGGCATTTCGAGATTAAGGGCAAGCTGGCGACCCGTACGCTTACCTATAACACTGTCAAAACGTTTGCGCAGTCCATGCGGCTGCTGGCGACGACAAAAAAAGACCTGCTCGATAAGAACGACATCGCCGGCAAACGCGAGATCTATTACAACAGCAAGAGCTGGGGTGAGTGCCGCTTCGACGAGCAGCCCGAGAGCGATACCCTTCTTGACGACATTGAAGCCATGCTCGGTGTCAACAGGGAGCAGCTCGGGTACATACCGGAGGAACGCGGCGGGGAAGTGGCGGGACCACTGGTTGTGATCGACCGTAATCCCGGCACGGGGCAGCTGGTCAAGATCGATTGCTCCAGACTCGGCACGGGAGCATGGAGCATTCCGTCACGTGTCGAACACCTGCAGTTCGAATTCAGGCACGCGAAGTTCATACTGGTGATAGAGACTGCGTCGTTGTTCCAGCGTCTTGTGCATCACCAGTATTACGACAAGGCCGGATGCATTCTTGTCTCCATGAGCGGAGTACCCACCCGCGCCTGCCGGCGGTTTATCAGGCGCCTTGCCGACGACCAGGGGATACCCGTGCTTGTCTTCACCGACGGTGACCCCTACGGGTACTGTAATATCTACCGGACACTGAAAGTCGGCTCCGGGCAGTCGGCGCACATCAATCGCTATTTCTGTGTGCCGCAGGCGCACTACCTCGGTGTTACGCCGCAGGATATCACGGACTACGACCTGGAAGACGCTACCCATCCGCTGGAACAGGCGGATATCAAGCGGGCACAGGATGCGCTGAAGAACGATCCGTTCATCCTGCATCACAAGGAATGGCAGGATGCGCTCAACCAGATGCTCAAGATGGGTGTTCGTATCGAGCAACAGGCGTTTGCAAAGCACGGCCTGAACTACGTTCTGGACAAGTACCTGCCCGATAAACTCAAGAAGAAGCAGTTTCTGCCGTAGCCGAACGGCCCTGGCGCCGCCAGGGCCGTCCGACCCGGTTCCTGGCAATCAGAAGAAATAGACAGACAACCCGACGTTCAGGCTCAACTGCGAAGAGCTTTCTTCGGCGTCTTCCATCTTGTAGGAATTCCACTTGGCTTCAACGTTGACACTGGATGTCTCCGATGTGAAGACCTTCACCCCGCCATGGACCCCGTAGCTCAGACTGGCGGATGTGGTTGTCTGTTCCGTTGTCCCGCTCCAGTAGTTGTAGGACTCGTATGTGGACGTGACTATGGTCGTGCCGAGATCGAGTCCAACATACGGTACCGTGGGCGCGGCAGGATCGTCGCACATGTAGAGGTCGGTGCGGCCCTGCAGGGTAACCATTGAACTGTCGCTGTTGTCCGATGAATTCTGCATCATAATCGCGACGAGACCGAAGGACATCGTGTCCTTGATGTAGTTGTTTATCGTGCTGCCGAACATCAGCGTCTGTGAGTCAGTATCACCGGTACTGTCATTCATCAGCGAACCGAACAGTTGGACTTCTTTGGCGCCGGCCTGTATCCCGGCATGCGCTTGAAGGACTGTGACCATCGTGATCGCTGCGATAATGAAGCCGTTCAATAGTATAGAACGCATATAGTCCACTCTCCTTACGTGATTGTGTTGTTACAAAGACAAAATGCCACCAAGTACCGGCTACGGCATACCAGTGACCATGGTCACATCACCTCCCCCGATCGACGCAAGACCTTCCGACCACAGAGAATACAACCCCCACCTTGCGGATACTCTCAACAGGTTCCGGCGGGCATGTCAATATGACATGTAACCGCCGTTTAGCATTGTGGAGCGGTTGTTGCCGGAATAGTGTGGCCGCAGTTGGCATGTGGGTGGTGCCGGGAAAGGCGGGTTTCCTGCCGGGGGAGACTGTTATGTTTCACGGACGGTACATTGTCATGGAAGTGCTTGTATGCCTGATGCTTACGTTCGGTATCCACGCTGCCGATACGAATCAGGTTGCTCTTGCCGACGGGACGTTGATGGCCGTCCTCTCTGATGGCCCGAAACCGGGAACCAACAGTACCTGGCGTCTTTGTGTAGTACTGCCTGGCGGTAACGGAAATCGCGACTCGGCTGTCTACGCGATAGGCTTCATCGGGCCCGAACTCGTGCGTCGCGGATGGACTGTTGTCACCCCTGTTTCGCCGGACGGGGAACCATTCTTTGGCGCAAATGGACGCCTGGTGCCGGCGCTTGTTGACGCACTTGAGAAGAAGGCCGGCATTGATGGCGGCACAGCATTGATCGCAGGTTTGTCCAACGGCGGGATCGGGGCCATCGAAATCGCCAGTCGCTATCCCGGCCGTTTCATCGGGGCAATAGCTATCCCCGGTTTGCCGAGTAACCGCATGTCCGTGCAGGGGCTGAAAGGCCTTCATGTCTTTCTTCGTATCGGGGCTGAAGATGAGCTCAAGTGGGGACAGCACTATGATGTCGCTGTTACGGAACTGACGCGTGCCGGTGTGAAGCTGGATGCCAGGCTGGTTCCCGGCGCGCATCACGATGTGCCAGTTGACTGGAAAGAACTGGACGCGTGGCTGGAGACGATTGGCAAGCGATGATCACAGTCTACTGCAGCGATAACTTGAAGGTCCTGCGCCATATTCCGGAAGGGTCTGTAGATCTCATCTACATTGACCCTCCGTTCAATACAGGAAGGACCCAGAGACGAACCCAGATAAGGACTGTCAGGGACGTGAAGGGCGATCGAACCGGTTTCCAGGGCAGACGCTACCGTACGATCGGTATGGGAAGCAAGGCATACGCGGACATGTTTGATGACTACGAGGCCTTCCTCGAACCGCGCCTGAATGAGGCCAGGCGTATCATGAAGCCGGACGGCAGCCTGTTCTTTCACATCGATTACCGGGAAGTGCACTACTGCAAGATCCTGTTGGACCGGATATTCGGGCGAGAGTCTTTCATCAACGAAATAATCTGGGCGTATGACTACGGGGCACGCTCGAGAACGCGGTGGCCGGCCAAGCACGACAACATACTCTGGTACGCGAAGAACCCGGACGACTACCAGTTTCACTTCGATGCATGCGACAGGATTCCGTACATGGCGCCGGGACTGGTGGGTCCCGACAAAGCTGCCCGCGGCAAGACCCCCACAGACACCTGGTGGCACACAATCGTAAGTCCCAACGGCAGGGAAAAGACAGGGTATCCCACACAGAAGCCAAGGGGAATTATCGACAGGATCGTGAAAGTCCATTCGAAGCCCGGAGATCTCCTCTGTGATTTTTTCGCCGGAAGCGGGACTCTCGGTGAATCCGCCCATGAACTGGGACGGAACTGCATCCTGGTTGACAACAATCCGCAGGCGCTGGAAGTAATGGGGAAACGGTTCAATGGCATTCCGGTAAACTGGCACGGCTGGAAGCCGGCGAAGCTGCACAAGGAGTCATGCAGACACCGCGCGAAATTGTGAGGCGCTGCCTGGAGTTCGAATACCCGGTCCGGATCCCGCGCGAAATGTGGGCTATCCCGTACGCATACATCCACTACCGGGATGCCATCGACGAAGTGCGTCGCAGGTTTCCGTCTGATTTCGGGGGGCCGGGTAGTGTCTACAGGCCATCCCCCCGTGTTCGTGGCGAACAGTATGGTGTTGGCACGTACGTGGACGAGTGGGGCTGTGTGTTTGTGAATATCCAGGAGGGTGTCCATGGCGAGGTCAAGGACCCGATCCTGAGGGATCTTGCCGATTGGCGCACAATGAAGCCGCCCTGTGAAACGTTGCCGGATGACCGCATTGCCGCCAGGGACAGCGTCAACCGTGACTGTGCCGCGTCCGACAGGTTCATGAAGGGGAGTTGCTGCCCGCGGCCATGGGAACGACTCCAGTTCCTGCGCGGAACAGAGAATGCCATGGTTGATGTCATGGAGGCGGGCAGGGATCTCCGTGGCCTGCTCCGTCTTATGCATGAGTTCTACCTGGAAGAGTTTGAGTTCTTTGCGAAGACTGACGTAGATGCCGTGTCATTCATGGATGACTGGGGTTCCCAGACCCAACTGCTGATTCCGCCGACCGTCTGGAGGGAGTTGTTCAAGCCCATGTACCGGGACTACTGCGAGATAGCGCATGCGAACAACAAGTTTGTGTTCATGCACACGGATGGCCATGTCTCGGAAATCTACGATGATCTCGTTGAAATCGGAGTAGATGCCGTAAATTCCCAGTTGTTTTGTATGGATATGTCCGACCTGGCCCGGCGCGTGAAGGGAAAGATCACGTTCTGGGGTGAGATCGATCGTCAGCACATCATGCCGGCGAAGGACCAGCAGGTGGCGCGTGACGCTGTGCGGAAGGTTGCGCGTCACCTCTACGATCCTGCCGGTGGCGTGATAGCCCAGTTTGAACTCTCTCCCGGCTCCAATCCGGCCAACGCCACTGTCGTCTTCGAAGAGTGGGACAGGGTCCACGCAGAGGCAACTGGACTTCACGGGAACACCACTTGACACTTGGGGTCGGCATGCCACAATCACGTGCCGGAAGGTGGATGACATGCCACTGCGAAGACGGAACCACACACAGGATCCCGAGATACCCTCGCCTTCGATCAGCTATCGCGACTGCTGGGCCAAGACTACTTTGGATGGCATGCCGGGCCTCTCTGTCTTGGACCATTGCCTGGATGTGGGATGCGTTGCCCGCGCAGTAGTTTCCAACCTCCCCACCTTTCTTCAGGAAGCTTTGTTTCTTCATTTCGCAGGAATACTGGCCGCTGCGCATGATGTCGGGAAAGTGACTCCGGGATTTCAGTCGAAATGCTCAGGTTGGCTAGGTCAGCACGGTCTCCAGGATCGGGCTCTTCGCGAACGCTGGACCACAGGATGCGAGACAGACCATGCGAAGGTCAGTCAGTACGCAGTTCAGGAGCACCTGACGCCGGGCAACGACAACCTCTGGGCGGCTGCCGTCGGTGCGCATCATGGTAATCTGAAAGGCACTCATATCACTGGGATAGCTGAACCGAATGCTGCGTGGCAGGAAGAACGGCACAATCTGCTTAAAACACTGGAGGGGTATTTTGGGTCGCTTCCTGGTGGTAGCCCACCTGAGGCCACGCTCCTTGCCGTCGCCGGGTTGATCGTTGTTGCCGACTGGATAGGGTCAGACGCGACACGTTTTCCCTTCGGGCGGACAGAAACCCAGGAGGGGCGCGCCAAGCGATGCCAGACCGCCATCGCGGAGCTCGGCCTCAGGCCCGCGCGGTTTCGGCCAAGACTGCGCTTTCCGGATCTCTTCCCCGGGCTCGTGAAACCAACGGAACTTCAGCGCAATGCCATGGAGGCCATTGCAGGACCCGGCGTGTATGTGATCGAGGGTCCGATGGGGTGTGGCAAGACAGAAGCCGCATTGGCTGCGGCCTACAGACTTGTGGCTGAGGGGCAGGCAACAGGGATCTACTTCGCACTGCCGACACAGACGACCAGCAACCGCATTCATCTGCGACTTGCACCTTTCGTTCAGGCAGCTCAGGCTGAGACAACACATGTGCGTTTGGCGCATGGGTCGTCCTGGTTACAGGACAATCAGTTCCTTGCGATACGGGCATCGTCAGATGACACAATTGAGACGGCAACAGCGGCGAGGTCCTGGTTTTCGTCCAGTAAGCGCGCTTTGTTGGCGCCTGTAGGCGTAGGCACCGTTGATCAGGCGTTGCTTGGCATTGTAGCCGCAAAGCACTTCTTCGTTCGTCAGTTCGCGTTGGCCGGCAAGGTGGTGATTCTCGACGAAATCCACACATACGACCTCTACACCAGCACGCTTATCGATGTGTTGATTAGGCGGCTTCTCGAATTGAAATGCACCGTTATTGTTCTTTCCGCCACGTTAACCAGAACCCGAAGAGAGACTTTGCTTAGGGCGCCATCGCCTTCCGATTCCTACCCGCTTCTGACCGGCCGGGGCACGGAACGTGCCACCGCCACAGAGATTCCTGTTAGTGCCGACAATGTGAAAACGGTCAGGGTTCAGTTCATGCCCGATGAATCTCTCTTTCCGCGGGCCTTGGCAGCGGCCAAGCGCGGTGTCTGTGTCTTGTGGATTCGAAACACGGTCCAGGAATCCCAGGAGACGTACATCCGGTTGAAGTCTGAGTCAAGCGAAGGCGGACCGCAAATCGCCTTGCTTCATGCCCGGTTCCCGTTCTTTCGCCGCGAACAACTTGAAACCGAGTGGATGGAGAAGCTTGGCAAGGACTCAACAAGCCGACCGGCGAATGGCTGCATTCTTGTCTCCACGCAAGTCGTCGAGCAAAGCGTGGACATAGACGCCGATCTCCTGATCACCGACATTGCGCCCACCGACATGTTGTTCCAGCGGATGGGCCGATCCTGGCGACACGAACGCGGTCCTCGTGTATGCGAGCAGGCAATATGGATTCGGGACGTGGGCCTGTCCGACAGTCTGAGAACGGCGAGGGAAGACGAGATCAAGGTTGCGCTGGGCAGGAGCGGAAAGGTCTATGCTCCCTACGTCCTTGTCCGGACATTGGAGCAGTGGAGCCGTCTGAAACATGTGAGTGTGCCGCGCGACATTCGGGGTGTCCTGGAGGCGACATATGTGGAAGGTGTGAACGAACCGGAAGCGTGGGGGGAACTACGCGCGGAGCTGCTTGACCAGATGAAATGCCAGCAAGAGCGTGCGTTGTCCGCGACAGGTGTATGGAGTTTGCCGGCGCTAAAGGATGAGGAAGGGGTGCAGACCCGGTACAGCACGTTAAGGACCGCGAATCTCATTCTCGCTAAACGTGTCGATATCGATGGGCACAACATGAATATCCGGTTCCTGGATGATGCAGAACACAGCATTTGCGGCCCCCAATTTGACTATACATTGGCCAAAGCGCTGCACCGGAATCTGGTCCGTGTCCCGGCCTGGTGTGTCCGCAAGTTCGCCGGCAGGGCTACGGAATGGGTCAAGGAATACGTATCTACGCCATGCGTTCTCGGCAAGGTGAGTTCAACCGCATCCGACAGTATGCCGGGCCTGCCAGTCCAGTTTGGGGAAACGGAATCAGGGCTTTACTACCGGGAGGACTTGGGTATTGTCATAGTCAAGAGATCATCGTCCACCCCCGACGGCGTCTTGGAGGATCAATCGGAAGATGAATCTAACGACTGACAAGTGGATTCCCGTCGTGTGGAACGATGGCCGGCGCGATCCGGTCAGTCTGAACGATGTTTTCCGGCACGGTTCCGAGATTCACGACTTGTCGGTTCGCCCCCATGAACGCATCGCCCTGATGCGCCTGTTCATCTGCATCGCCCAGGCCGCGCTGTATGGCCCGAAAGACCGGAACGATTGGCACACGTGTGGCGGCCGCCTGCCCCAGGCGGCCCTCGACTACCTGAAGAAGTGGCGTAGCGCATTTGAGATGTTTGGCGATGGGCCGAGGATGTTGCAGGCTAAGGGCAGTGGGGAGCCGGGGCCAGCGGAACTCTCAAAACTTGATTTCGTCGACAAGGACATGACGACTCTTTTTGACCCAAGTACGTCACCGGGCAGAAGGGAAGATGAAGACTGGATCGCCACGCATCTTCTTACCTATCAATCTTTCGCGGCAGGAGGACAGGTTGGCGGATCGATGAGGAGCAAACCGCAAACAGGCAAGAACGCTCCGTGTCGCGATAGTTCCGCGTTCCATGTGTTGATTCGAAGAGCCGATCTCTTGTCCACAATCTGCGCCAATCTGGTCACCCGGGAGCAGATCGCACGGACATCTCTGGTGTGGGGTAGGCCGACATGGGAGTACAAGACCACCGACATCCGTGATTTTGTGAAAGACGCCGATCTTCCTCGAAGTTACTTGGGCCGGCTTGTCCCAATGTCGCGGGCAATTTGGCTGGATGATGGGCGGCGCTTTGCCATGCACGCCAACGGAATCGAGTACCACAATTTCAACGACCACAAAGTGCGCGACACGACAACCGCCGTCCAGGTCCGAAACGGCGAGCATTCTCTTGTCGGCGCTGGCGCGGGTGATAGCGTAAAGCACCCGTGGAGGGAATTGCATGCCCTTGTCCTCACAAGTGCCGCGCAGAACGGTGCCGGAGGCCCCTTGGTTCTTCAGAATCTCGATGGCACTTCCGCCTTCGATCTGTGGGTTGGAGCCGTTGTAACCAGTAAGGCGAAGATCGAGGACTTAGTTGAATCGGTCTTCACCAAGTTACCCGCGACGCTCTTGGACCCAACGGTACAACAGGCCTATGAGAACGGCGTTAAGCTCGCCAATGGAGTGGAGTTCCGCTTGCGTCGAGCCATTGCGACCTATCGTTTGGCGCTGGAGACTTCCGAGCGGGATGCGGGAAGTATCCGCGCAAGGTATGCAAAACTCAAGAAGTCGGAGCGGGACCGGTTGGGAGACATCGCCGAGAAAGCACAGTCGGTGTTCTGGACGTTGCTGGAAACACGACTGAACCTGCTATTACGTTTTGCCGTGGATGATATGCCGCTCGATAACGGCAAAGCCCAGCCCCATGCGACGGATTGGGGGGAGGCGTTGTGGGTTTCTGCTCGAAGCGCCTACGAGGCCGCCTGCGGGAAGGAGACATCCCGCCAGCTTCGCGCCTATGCCATCGGCCTCAATGAACTCTTCGGTAAACCCGAGAAGGCTGAAGGGGATATCTTGTGAAAGCGAAGGCATTGACATCACGAGTTCCTCGCATCCTGCCGGACATCCGCAAGCTGATCGAGGCGGCGCGGCATCATGTGGCGGTGACGGCAAACTTGTCGATGGTGAGTCTCTATTGGAACATCGGGCGGATAATCACGCAAGACATTCAGAAGAACGAACAACGAGCCGGATATGGCGAGCATTTGATCGAGAGTCTGGCGGCGCTCTTGGGCCGGGAGTATGGCCCGGGGTATTCCGGTTCGAATCTGTGGGACATGAAGAAGTTCTTTGCGAGTTTCCGGATTCTCCAGCCGGTGGCTGGGGAATTGGCTCCATCCAGAAAACTCCAGCCACCGGCTGGAGAATCGGCCAAACCCTTCACTGCCGTCTACAAACCCCAGCGTGGCTTGCAGGACCGGATACAGATAGATTTCAGCAAGCACTACCATCTCGGGTGGACGCACTACAGGATGCTGATGGGGATGGCCGACACTGTGAAACGGAAGTTCTACTTCGAACAAGCGACCACGCAGCGTTGGTCGAAGCGCGAACTCCACCGCAGGATAGAAGGGGCTCTTTACGAACGCGTTGCCCTCTCGCGTGACACCCGCAAACTCGCCTCCCTTGAGAAGAAGAAAGGCCCGCCAGAAGTTGTTCGATACGACGAGGTCTTCAAGGATCCGTATGTTCTCGACTTCCTCGGGCTCAAAGGCGCGTATTCCGAGAGAGACTTGGAGACGGCGATCATCCGGAACCTGGAGCAGTTCCTGTCGGAACTTGGGTCAGACTTCTGTTTCGTGGGACGCCAGTTCCCGATGCGGATCGACGATACCGACTACTTCCTCGACCTGCTCTTCTTCCATCGCCGGATACGATGTCTCGTGGCCATTGAGCTGAAGCTCGGCATGTTCACCGCCGCGGACAAGGGACAGATGGACTTGTACCTCGCCTGGCTGAAGGAACATGAGTGGCATGAAGGCGAGAACGAGCCGGTGGGTCTGATCTTGTGCAGTTCCAAGAAGAGACAGCATGTCGAATTGTTGCTGAGGCATGGCCCGCACAAGCTGCGGGTTTCCGAGTATCTGACCCGACTGCCGGCAAAGAAAGTGTTTGAGGAACGATTGCGCCTGTATGGGCGGCTTCTGGATGGAGGGGACTTGCGAACTGAAAGGCCACATCGTGAATAAGACAACCACCGATCCCAAAGAAAGAGCGGCACAAGTCCTCGGCTTTCTGAGACGCCACAAGACTGACCGCGGGGCCATGGCAAACCTTCGGTGCGCGCTGACCGATGCACGACAGTGTCGCGCTTGGCCTTTGCTGGGCGAGATTGACGGCATTGGCGACACTGTGATCGAGACAGTTGCCGGTCTGTATGCTACCCACTCGGATGAAGCTGACAAAGGTAACCTCGGGTTGCTCTGCAAAGCACTGAGCGGAGAGAACAACACGTTCGAAGGCCGGTTCAAACGGCTGCTGACTTGTACGACCCGCGAGGATGTCTGCGCCCATCTGCGGCCGATTGTGACGGCAGCCAAGGCAAAAGGGCACCCCGTCAACTATTACGGGCTGACAGTGGACCTGCTGTACTGGAGTGACAACGTACGAGTTCGATGGGCACAGGCATTCTGGGGAGCCGAGCAAGTATGACCGTCTATCTGACGCAGGCGTTGATTCCCGCCGAGGTGGTCGCCCGGATCAGGGTCAAGGACTCCTACGACTGGCACCAGGCAGTGTGGAGGGCTTTCCCCGGAAGGGATGGCGAGAAGCGGGATTTTCTAACACGGGTGGATCAAATGGACTGCCATTATCGTTTGCTGATCGTGTCACCGGTTCAGCCCACGCGGCCGGACTGGCTTCCGGATGAACCGGACGCGTGGAAAACCAAACCGATTCCCCCGAACTACTTCCGGCACGGACATTACCGGTTCCAACTGCGGGCCAATCCCACGAAGAAAGTCACGGCGTTCGGCCCGGACGGCAAACCAAGGAAGAACAGCCGACGGGTTCCACTCGTTAAGCGGGAAGACCTTGTTGATTGGCTGAAGCGGAAGGGCGAAGCAGCCGGGTTCGTTCCACATGCGGAATCGTTGCGGATTCTGGCGGGGGGACGTGAGGTGTTCACGAAACAGGGCGCGCAAGGCACGCACTCATCTGTGGATTTCGAGGGCGTATTGACCGTAACGGATCGGGAAACATTTCATGAAGCATTCGGCAAAGGAGTCGGTTCGGCCCGAGCCTTCGGGTTTGGTTTGCTGGTGATAGCGCCGGCATAACAGCAGGCAAAACGAAAGGGACAGTACTATGAGACTCATCGAACTGCACATCATTCAGTCATTTCCGGTGTCGTGCCTGAATCGCGACGATGTCGGCGCACCCAAGACCGCCGTCTTCGGCGGTGTCACGCGCGCGCGCATCAGCAGCCAGTGCCTGAAGCGGGCGGTGCGGGAGATGGCGCAGGAAATTGCGAAGGAGCAGAATCGGTCCGTGTTCTTGGGCGAACGAACCCGTTTGATCGTCCTCCCTCTCGCATCCGCCATCAAGGACAAAGGAATTGGAGAGGATCTGGCTCTCGATGCCGCCAAGAAGATTGCGGACCATCTTGCGACGATGGATGATGCAGCCGAGAAGAAGGGCGATCTGAAGGTCAAGACACTCATGTTCTTTTCGCCTATGGAGATCAAGGCGATGGGTGCAGCGGCTGCGGAAAAGCTGGGCGCAAACCCCAAGGCCAAGGATTTTGAGAAAGCAGCGGCCGCGGCGGCGAAGAATGTCATGCTGAAGGATGCTGCGGATATCGCCATCTTCGGCCGAATGGTCGCCAATGACCCGTCGCTGACGTTGGAGGGTGCCGCCATGTTCAGCCATGCGCTATCGACCCACAAGGCGGATAACGAGATCGATTTCTTCTCCGCGGTTGACGACAAGAAGCCGGCTGAGGATGATTCCGGCGCGGGCATGATCGGCACGCTTGAGTTCAACTCGGCCACATACTATCGCTATGCGGCACTGAACTTGGATCTTCTTGCTGATTCGGACCATCTGCAAGTCATGACAACCGAGGAGAGGAAGGCGGTGGTAGACACGTTCATTCGCGCAACACTCACAGCAGTGCCAAGTGCCCGTCAGAACTCGATGAATGCGGCGACCTTGCCATCGTGCGTTTTGGGTGTCGTGAAAGAGAAGGGTCAGCCGCTGCAATTGGTGAACGCTTTTGAGCAGCCGATCGATCCAAAGCGCGGCGCGCCGGCCGCCGCACAGGCGATGAAGGAGCATCATCAGGCCCTCAAGAAGACATGGGGAATCGTGACGGGCTGCGAATCCGAAATGCCCGGCAAGGCGCTGGAAGAGTTCTGCACGGAGTTGGTGAAGTATGTCATCTGATACCGCTTTCCTCACCTTGATGTTGGATGCCCCAATGCAGTCGTGGGGCTTCTCCAGCCGCTTTCAGAGGCGGACGACCGGTCTGCATCCGACAAAGAGCGGCATAGTCGGCATGATCTGCGCGGCCATGGGCTTGGCGAAGGGATCTGATAGAGAACGAACGGTGCTGGAAGAACTGTCGCGTCTCCGTATGACGACCATCGTCATTCCTCGCCAACGCAGGAACCACTGGACACGTGAGGTGGTGGATCTTCCGGTTCTGCGGCTGGAGGATTACCATACGGTTCAAGGCACACGCAAGGCCAGTGACCCTACGGGGGCAAAAGCCGATCCCGAAGCGACCGTCCTAACGCATCGTCAGTACCTCTTGGACGCAAAGTTTGGAGTCCTGCTCAAGGGAGATCATGCTTTGCTCCATCGGGTCGCGGAAAACCTCGGGAACCCGATATGGGGTATTTGGCTGGGTCGCAAGAACTGCATTCCCGCTGCGCCGATTCTCGTGGGTTGTTTCGATACAGATACGGCAGAAGAGGCCTGGAAGGTATTCCTCGAAATACTGAAGTTGGACTACCGACCTCTCAAGGAATTCACGCGAATCGAACATGTGGAGACCTTCGACGCCGGTAACGACACATGGAGCGATGGAGTCCCGGAGTCGTTTGGAAACATGCGGCCCTGGCCGATACGTCGAATCAATCAAGCCGTCGCGGAGATGTAGTCCACCGCCATGCCGGTCTTTGAAAAACCGCCCATCGAGACATTGACCATGGCCAACGAGCGGTGGACGCCGCTCTATCTTGAACATGGAAGGCTGGAAGTGGACGATTCCAGCGTAAAGTGGATCGGGGCTGACCGAACAGTCTTTCGCATACCGGTGGCCACGGTCAGCGTGTTGATGCTCGGGCCGGGAACGACCATTACCCATGCGGCCATCAAAGCCTGCAGCGATTCAAATACGCCCGTGTGTTGGATTGGCGAGGACGGCATGCGTTTCTATGCCTTCGGCGTAACACCGACCCACAACAATGAACGGGCGCTCCACCAAGCGGCAACCCATGCCTCGAAATCGAGGCGCGCCGAGGTTGCCCGCCGCATGTTCGTAAAGCGCTTTCCGGATGTAGACGTGGCGACCAAGTCGGTCGAGGAACTCCGCGGGATGGAAGGCAAGCGTGTCAAAGCATTGTACGGTGAATTCGGCCTGAAATACGGGGTAACCTGGAAGGGCCGTCAGTACGACAAGAACGATTGGGATCTTGCCGACAATATCAACAGGGCAGTTTCCGCCGCCAACGCCAGCCTCTACGCCCTGTGCACAGCCATTGTCTGTTCGCTGGGTTACCTGCCCCAACTCGGGTTTGTGCATCAAGGCGGTACCATGCCCTTCGTGTTCGACATGGCCGACATGTACAAGCACGAAACATCGCTGGAAGCTGCATTCCAGACCGTCAGCGTGAAGCCGGAAGCAGACGAGAAAGACACGATTCAGTTGCTCAAGACCACCATCGAACGGCAGAGACTCCTGCAACGCATGCCGAAGGACATTGAGGAACTCCTGAAATGACCGTCATAGTCGCCAACGACGTGCCACCCCCTATCCGGGGCCTTTTGAAGCGGTGGTTTGTGGAGCCCCGGCCAAACGTGTTTGTGGGTTCCGTAAATCGCCGTACACGGGAGAAGACGTTGGAGTACATCAAGCGAAACGCGCCCGGTCTAGGCATGCTCATCATCGCCTCGGATAATTCCACGCAGGGGTTTTCAGTTCAGACCGTCGGAGACACAGACCGCAAAGAGGTTTTGCTGTCAGGTCTGTACCTGATTGCGGAGAAGTGGTCGGAGATCGAACCCTTGGAAACAGAACCGGCATCTGTGTCTTAAGACCGGGGCTGATATGCTTACGTCCACTTTCAGCCACATGAAAGGCCTCTCGCGACGTTCCGAGGAAAAACTCTGGTCCAGAGGAATCCTCGCATGGGAACATCTCGATACATTACCCAGACCCCCCTTCTCGCCACGGAAGATGGAAACCGTGCGGGCGCAGATTGCCGAATCCAGACGGGCTCTCAGGGAGTCCAATGCGGGTTTCTTCCTGGAACGTTTGCCATCCGCGGACATGGCAAGGGTTTATCCGCATCTTGCCGGCCGCATCGGGTACTTGGACATCGAAACAACCGGCCTTGATCCGTGGTCTGAGATCACCACCATAGCCCTCTATGATGGCGCGACCGCCCGTTCCTTTGTCAGGGGACAGAACCTGGCCGATTTCCCGCAAGCGGTTGCATCTTGCTCGATGGTAGTGACATACAATGGCGCCCGATTCGATCTGCCGTTTATCCGGAAGCAATTTGGCATAGCCATGGACATGCCGCATCTTGACCTTATGCGGCCTTTGCGAGCCAACGGATACAAGGGTGGTCTCAAGGCTTGTGAACGGCTTCTGCGAATACACAGACAGATCCCGGAAGACATGGACGGGTTTGAAGCTGTTCGTTTGTGGCATGCCCATCAACGCGGAGACCATGCGGCATTGCCGAAACTTCTGGCCTACAACTCTCAGGATGCTCTCAGCCTCGAACTCCTTCTCGTCCAGGCCTACAACCTGTCCATGAAAGGTTTTCCGTTGTTTCGGCGGGTTGCCTTGCCACGACAACCGCGGATTTGCTGGCCGGGCGACCGAACACACGGTTGACCGAAGCAGGGGGAGGTATACAATGGATGGTGTTGTTCCATCTGCCGAGTCCCAAGACTCTGCAGTTTTCCCCACGTGCGTGGGGATGGTCCGTGGTCGGCCCCCCAAAGCAGGACAAGACCAAAGTTTTCCCCACGTGCGTGGGGATGGTCCGCCCTGCGCTGTGCCGTTCGCGTGGCACATGGTGTTTTCCCCACGTGCGTGGGGATGGTCCGCGTGGGGATCAGCCGGACGGGCATTGGGCTTGGTTTTCCCCACGTGCGTGGGGATGGTCCGTCTGTGATCCGTTCAAGCCCGAGAAATACGAGGTTTTCCCCACGTGCGTGGGGATGGTCCGCAGATGCACCTGGGCGCGGACGCAGAGCAGAAGTTTTCCCCACGTGCGTGGGGATGGTCCGACCCGGCCCAGCGTCCGCCAGTTGCCCTCGCTGTTTTCCCCACGTGCGTGGGGATGGTCCGGAACGGCTCGGATGGCAGCAAAGTTCGCGCTTGTTTTCCCCACGTGCGTGGGGATGGTCCGGTGTATCGCAAGGACCGCAATCACCCTGAATAGTTTTCCCCACGTGCGTGGGGATGGTCCGAACGGCGTATAGCCGGTTGTGGCGCTCTTGTTGTTTTCCCCACGTGCGTGGGGATGGTCCACTCCTAACAGGGCGGGTAAAACGTGATTCGACGTTTTCCCCACGTGCGTGGGGATGGTCCGTAGGGAACAAATACAGCATTGTCCGTGGTGGTGTTTTCCCCACGTGCGTGGGGATGGTCCGCCACGGCTACGGCGTGGAAGAAGATTTTGCGAGTTTTCCCCACGTGCGTGGGGATGGTCCGTCAACACTGTGCGCGTGCCAGAACCAGTCTTTGTTTTCCCCACGTGCGTGGGGATGGTC
>Ga0172375_10001442_pt1 | contig 38315 bp, 56 predicted proteins | sample LakKiv1m_FD_114537 | JGI IMG/M metagenome (GOLD analysis project Ga0172375, IMG submission 114537) | Freshwater microbial communities from Kabuno Bay, South-Kivu, Congo - kab_092012_11.1m | ecosystem: Environmental > Aquatic > Freshwater > Lake | place: Democratic Republic of the Congo... | reverse complement strand
TCACCATCTGGACTAAATGCAGTAGGTACATATAATACACTATAATCATTTATAATAACATCATCATATACAGTATCTCTACAATCATGATTTGTTATAGCAACCAACATTACTATGTATGTTCCAATATTATCATATTTGTGGTGTGGATGTACTATATTTGATGTGTCGCCATCACCAAAAGTCCATATGTAATGATTTGAACCTTGTGACAAATTTGTAAAACTTATAGTAGGTTCTATTATATCAGCATCTAATGGATTCATAATAAATCTTGCTTCTGGTAATTCATAAACTGTTATCATATCTGTATATGTATATTGAGATTGACAACCATTTGTACTTGTTACAATTAATGATACATCAAATACACCATCAACATCGTATGTATGTAGTGGATACATCTCATATGAAATAGTATTATCACCAAAATTCCACAAATACTGCCAAGTTGAAATACCATAAGCATTAAAATTAACATCCAATGGTTGACAACCACTTATTATATCTGATGTAAAGGATGCAACAGGTGATTGTTTTACATTGATGAATACTGTGTCAGAATCATAAGAACCACAACCATCTGTTACAAAAACCACATAATTAATGTCTTGATTAGGATAATATTCTTTTGGCAATACTATTATACCACTATAATCACTGATTGTGTAAGGTGGCATTCCATTTATTGCATAACCACTTATTGTAACTTTTTCTCCTAAGCAAACACTATCTGGTGATACTTGTATGTTCAAATCTACACCTGGTGTTACAGTTACATCTACATAATTTAAATTACTTGTACAACCAAGATTATCCATAACATAATATTGTATTGTTATGTTATTTGTTGCTGTACCAGTGTAAACATTACTACTTTCTACACCATTCCAATAATAGTGAAATGGTTGTGTTCCACCAACAACTGCTAAATTGAAAGAATATGATGTTCCATTACAAGCATTAATGTCCGATAATGTATTTGTTATTACTTCACCTGGTTCATTTATTAACTGAGACATTGTTAATGAACAACCATTTACATCTGATACAGTAACAAGATAGGTATTACCATTAATATTTTGTAAAGTTGATACATTTAATGATGGGTTGTGTGACCACACATAAGTATAATTAGGTGTGCCGCCTTGAGTGCTTATACTTATCATACCATCATTTGCGCCATGACAACTTATATCTTGATATACCAAAGTCGATGTTAATTGAGTTGGTTCTGTAATAGTGAAGTTTGTTGTAATAGGACACATTAGAAAATCAGTTGTTATAACAGAATAATTTCCAGCTTGAAAATTGATACCTGTTCCATTAGACCAAGTATATACATACGGTGGTGTTCCACCAAAAGTGGTAGGTATAGCAGAACCATCATTTTCACTCCAGCAAGAAACATTTGTAGTAGCAACATTAGTTACTAATTGTGGTGGTTGTGTTATTGAAAAATTATTAATTATTGAACAGTTGTTTGCATCTGTTGTAGTTACAGAATAATCGCCAGCAATAAAATTAGTACCTGTACCATTGGACCAAATATATGTATAACCTGGTGTACCATCATTAGTTGTTGGTATTGCTGTGCCGTTATTTCCATCAAAACAAGACACATTCGTTGTAGCTACAGTTGTTACTAATTGAGTAGGTTGTGTAATAGTAAAGTTATTTGTTACAGAACAACCTAAAGCATCAACAATAGTTACTGTATAATTACCAGCTACCATAGGAGAACCAGTACCATTAGACCAAATATATACATATGGTGAAGTACCACCAACAGGCATAGGTGTTGCTGTTCCTGTTCCATTATAACATAATGAGTTTGTGGTTATTGTATTACAAGTTAATTGTGTTGGTTGGGTAATTGTAAAATCCGCTGATGCTGTACACAAATTAGCATCTGTTACTGTTACATCATAATTACCAGCAATCATAGGAGAACCAGTACCATTAGACCAAGTTACTGTGTAACCTGGTGTACCACCGTTTATTGTTGGAATTGCTGTGCCTGTACCGCCAAAACAGTTTGGATTAGTTGTTGCAACAGTTATACTTAATTGTGTTGGAACTATTATGTTATTTGTTGTTGTTGTACTATTACAACCATTTTCAGATATCCATAAAGTTACAGACTGTGGTCCAGTTGATGTTCCCCAGTTTATAGTTTGAGGTCCTTGTCCTGTACCAGGGGTAGCCACACCAGAACCAAATGTCCAATTGTAATTAGCACCCGCAGTCGCATTACCAGTATATGTTACTGTTGATGTATTACCATAACATAATGGTGATGTTAAATTAAAAGTACTTGTAGGTATTTGATAAAATGTTATAACTATATCATCTGAACAAGTATTACCGTTAGAATTTGTTATTATCCAGGTTAAAATATAAACACCTGGTGAAGATGCAGTTATTGTTGGTGTAGGTGAATTAATATCAGAATATGTAATACCTGCAACAATATTCCAATGTGTATTAATATCTGTTGGTTGTTCTGTTGCTGATAAGCTTGTACTCAAACCACATAATACTTGATCTGTTCCAGCAAATGTGCTGCAAGTATTACATGCAATTGGTGCTGTATATGTGACTGTTTGTGTACAGTTTGGTGCATCACTAAAAACAGCAGTTACCGAACAACCACCACCATTTGCAGATAAACTAGTAAAATTATATGTTTGTGATGTACCGAATGGTGGAGAAAATGTTTGTGAACCACCACAAGTTGTACTTATTGTTAATGTGCCACTTGTTGGTGGATCTGTATAAGAAACACTTCCTGCTAATGAATATGTGTTGTTTGTTGGGTTACATGGACTTGGTGTTGCTATTAAACCTGTCATAGTACAGAATACTGGACTGCAATCTGTTGAACCAGCACCAGACTGACCAGCATTGCTTTGACTGAATACAACATTAGTTTGTGTATTTGCAAAGTTTGTTATACACATTAAATAAAATTGACCTGCGAGAGCATTTGATATATTACAATCTTCCTGAGCCGCTGTTGAGTAACTGCAGTCGACTGTATTTGAAGAAGTTAAATTATTACATATACCAGCTAAGGATGAAAAAGGACCCCAACAGGTAAAATCTATATCAGTACCAGCGGATGATGCCATATGTATTGTTAAATCACCTGGTTGGTCTATTAATAAATAGTACCAGACTGGACTAGGTGTTGTTAATAAACAAGAATAATCTGGACCTACTTCTGCTTGTGGTCCTGAGCCTGAACCAGAACCATCATATGACATCGGGAAATCATATGTTGTACCAGTACAAAATGGATCAGCTGTTGCACAATTGTTTGTGTACTGACCAAAAGATGCGAATTGCATCAATATTAAACAAATAAATAATAGAAATTTTCTCATAGTTTTTATTTTATTTTATTAAAGTTACTTGACCTTTATCTATATGAATTTTACCTTCATTATTTTGATACCTAAATATCCAAATATACATACCTTGTTTACAATCACCACCATTCCATTTATATTCTGGATTCATAGATTCGAATAATTCGTTACCCCATCTATCATAGATGATTAATTGAAAATCTAAGTTCACTAAATCTATACCAATAGGATAAAATTCATCATTAACACCATCATTGTTAGGTGAAAATGCAGTAGGAAAATAATATGTTGGAGAAAGAATAGAAATAGTAGTTGTATCTACTAATAAAGAATCTACATTAGTGTTTGTAGTATCGATTGAGTCTGTTATACCTCCTTCTGTTAGTGTATTATCTGTTATAATCTTTTCATTAAATTCTATAACATTATCATTGAATGTTGTTGTATCACAAATTGTTGAAACTATTATTTTTTCTTCAATGTTTTCTATTACTTGTAATATAGGAACATTACTTAATGATACTTTTTCTTCAATAATTGGTTTGTCTGATACCAATAATTGTTTAGGATTTATTTGTTGATTATATGATATAACATTGACTGTACCTTTTTCTGTATTATTGTTTGTAGAAAAGTATATTAATGAAGAAATAAGAATTAGTGAAGAGATGATATACTTCGTAATTCTTTTTATTTTATTAACTCTTAATTTTTTTTGGATTTTTAGCCAACCATTTTCATCATATGGCATCTCAAAATCTTCCAATTTTGACTTAATATATTCTGAAAAATTATCCATTATCTTGTTGTATTTTTTAATAAGACGATGGTATTAAAATAAGGTTGCTTTTTTATGTGGAAATTTTTTAATTTCAATTGGGTGAAAGACGGGGTACGATCCCGCAACCTCTTGATTCACAGTCAAGCGCTCTACCAATTGAGCTACAGTCACCATATAATTTGTGGAACCTTTTATAATCGTGGTGAGGGTGGGAGTTGAACCCACATCTGAGGATTTTCAGTCCCCCGCATAGACCACCTTTGCTACCTCACCATTTGTGCGCCTGGAGGGAATCGAACCCACAACCCTCTGGTTAAGAGCCAGCAGCTCTGCCTATTAAGCTACAAGCGCATTGTGGTGAAGGGCAGAATCGAACTGCCGCAAGACCTGGATTTTCAGTCCAGCGCTCTACCTACTGAGCTACTTCACCTTTTCTCGAATCCAACGAGTAATTCATATTCTTTTTTTTTAAATTATGACATCTTTTATAATTTCCTCCTTTTGCAGCTATACCAACAGATATTAAAGACTTTCTCATATTGAAATTATTAAATATTATAGTTAAAAAAGTTCAATGTAAGCCAGAAAGGATTCGAACCTTCATACACCTTATCGGATCATAGATTAAAAGTCTATTGCATCGCCATTCTGCCACTGACTCATTTTGTGTACTCAGTGGGAATCGAACCCACGGTGGAAGTTTTCACTTCGTCAGATTAAAAGTCTGGACCGTTCGCCAACTACGGATATGAGTACATTTGTGGAGAAGGTCAGGACGAACTGACGACCTCTAGTGTTTCAAACTAGCGCTCTAACATTCTGAGCTACAACTCCTTTTGGGTGTTTAATGGGGCTCGAACCCATACTACAAGATCCACAAACTTGTGTGCTAACCATTAACACTATAAACACCATATAATATTTCAAAGAACAAAAAACCCAGAACCGTTTCTGGCTCTGGGTTTACAAATTTACCTAAATTGTGAATTTTTAGGCAATATCATCCTGAGCCACTTATGCGACTAAATTTAAAATGTTTATGTTTAAGAGTATATGTCATAATATCAATTTTTATCTTGTCAATTTCTTCATGTAATTCAATTTACATAGTAATCAGGATCTATGATGAAAATCCATAGACCTATTACATTTGTTATATCCACTTGATACATTTTCCTCCTTTATATTCAATGGCTTTTTTGTCTATAATTTTTTACCCTTTTATATAGTTTCTTTCAATTCTTTCATCAAGAGTGCTCTACCAATTGAGCTACATTCCGTATTTGTTGTGACGGTGGGGCTCGAACCCACATCGTACTTTCGTACCCACGGTATCAGCGTGGTGACTACACCATTCATCCACGTCACAATTTTGTACTGGCAGAGGGATTCGAACCCCCGTTTTCAACATCACGCTACGACTATGCAAGATATAAGCTTGCCTCGGTATGCCAGCATTTCAGATTACCATTTTGTTTCAAATTAAAAGTTTGATTGTTTAAAATTGCTGTTAGTAATCTTAGCACCATTCTACCATTAAACTATGCACCTATTTTTCATTCTTCAGCATGCCAGGAAGGATTCGAACCCACGGGAAGTTTAAAACTTAATAGTTTTGGAGACTATCGCAATCGACCAACTCTGCCACTGACACATATTTAAAAGAACATAAACAAAAACCCGAACTTCTGTTGAGGTTCGGGTTATTGTATTAATACTTTTATGGTATTTATCCACACAATATAGCGAACCTCATCAATGGTTTAAACCATTTATGAATGTTAATCTTGCTAATATGTATGAATATATTTCTCATTGTTTCTGTTATTATATATTTATCAAAAATAGTCGTTTTTTTCTATTTTTATTATGATAGTACAAAATTACAATAAAGTTTTAAAATAAAAAAATTATTTTTAAAAAATTTTCTCAAAGTCGGTTTAACGGTTGATTTAACAACCACTACCATAAGGCATTCGTCAGTTTAACTTTGTACACAAATTTGTTCTAGTTTCGGTTATCTTATGTAAAAGTATTTTTCATAATTTGTTGTCTCAGGGATTCAAACCCCAACTATCAGAACCAAAATCTGATGTACTACCATTATACTATGAGACAATGAAAATTGAAGCCTTATTAGGTACTTCAAGTTTGCCGTGCAACGCTTTGCGCTCAGCGTCTGACAAATCGCTACATCACCGACTATTACATTGGGAGAGGTTCTGCGACACACCTTTTTTTTCAAATAACCTTATTCTATATATTAATTTTAATATCAAGTTTTGAAAACTTTTTGTTTATGATATGCAATTTGTGAGGTTTTTATCTTAATTCCATTTTTTTCCCAATAACCAATATCATCTTTATCTGGTGGGCACCAATGAAATGTCCACTTATCACCGTTGCTATCTCTTGCATCGATTTCGTAGCAATGTTCTACTTTATTCCACCAAGGATTTGAAACAATTGTATATCTTTGGTCAGTGTATATTTCATCATTTATCGATGTTTCAGGCATTTCAAGAACCTAATTTTATCATTTTTTCAAGTTTTCTAAACTCTTCACGATTATGCTTTTCAATTTCCTCTTGTTCAATAAGATAATCTTCAAAATCATTATCTGTCATATCAAGAAGTTCAAGCATTTCCTCTGATTTGGCACGAAGACATTCCATGTAACCAATTACATGATAATGATTTGTAAGAATATCGATTTTATAATCTTTATTTTCACAAATAAAACCATCTATTTCAATACCAGTACAATCATTTGGTAACTTATTGAGTTCTTCAATTTCTTTGTAAAGTTCTTCAATAGTTTCCTTTGCAGTTGATACATTTTCAACTAACATAGCTCTTATATAAGCATCTTTTTTATTCATTTTAAAATCCTTTCTAATTTGGTTTCTCTTTTATATTTTATATAGTCTGGGTGTTTTTCATATTTTAAAATATCTAATTCAGGAGTTCGATATGCAAACTTTGATATATATTTATAAATATTTATAGTCATAAAATGTTGATTATAAATTGTATATTTGGAATTATATCTTTGAGTGTCATAAACTATTACGTAATCAAAATATATACACTTTTTCCTTATCAAGTTAATAATGTAAAATAAATTTTTAGTTTTACATTGTATTTGAATAAATCTTTTATTTTTATTATATATTGTTTTTTCAATTATGTTCATTATATCTTCTGAAAATAATCTTTTATTATAAGTTTTTCCTTTATTCTTTATCTATCATTTTTAAATAAATTACACTTCCTCAATCATTTTCTTAATCTTAGCACACATTTCATAGTTTTCTCTTCTGATTTCTGACTCCATCTTTTCCATCAGTAAAAATCTCTGGACGGAACGAATATCAGCAAATTCAAACTTCGTTTCAAACATTACCTTTTCATAAAGTCTGATATAGTTTTCAATATTTCTTTTTGATTCAAGAAACATTTTTTTAGTAGATTCATCAAACATTTTTTCAATACCCATTTCTTCATTTTCTTTCAACCTAATCTTGATTTTCATATAAATATCATAGTTGTCGAACATAAGTTTATCAATAACTTTTCCGACATCAAGTTCATTCTTAAGATTCTCCTTTTGAGAAGAAATTAAGAACAAATCTTTATATTTATAATCTTCATACTTTTCGGTATTAATGTTTGCAAAAGCAGTAAGGATCATAATATCCTCACATTTCATATGTTTTATTTTCTTAAGCATATTCGTCATATTTTATACAAATATATAACAAAATTGTGAATAAAAAAAGTTTATTTATTATAGTAATTATCAATGGCGTATATAAGTTTCTGCATATCTGCATGATAAAAAACTGCACAATTTATACAACCACACTCAACTATTTTCCAACCATATTCTGTTAAACAAACATCCATAACAAATGAACTTGCTAACTGATAGGTTTTTACCATAGGTTCAAAATTACAAAATTAATATAAAATAAAATGAATTTTTCCATTTAATATATAACCTTATATAAAAAATAATTCGATTTGTATGAAATATTTAAAATCTTATGAACAATTTGACATAAAGGTTAGAACTGCAGAAGATATAATTGATGAAAGCGTAGACCATTCAGAACTTTTAGAAGTTTTAGAAGGATTATTTTCATCTAATAGTGGCACTGATAAATCAGCAGAAATTAAAAAATTGTTGGAACCACTTAATTACCCAACATTAAAGAAATTTGTTGATGCTGCATTAGATAATAAAAAAATGGACACTGAAAGAATACTCAAAGTATTAAAACAAGTTTTCCTTTCAAGTCAAGGTTGGACAAAGAATAAACACAAATATAATTTCTTCAAAGAAGAAGCTTTAAAAGCAATCGAAGATAATGATGATGCTTCTTGGAAAAGAGTTATCGGTTTATTGGATTTTGCAATGAAAAATGGTCTAGTTGCAACACCAGCTTGGAGTGAAAAAAAGAAAGCTTGGTATGATAAAGCAAAACCTGGTTCAGTAGGACTTTAATTTGAATTATTTTTAAAACAAAAAAGTCTTATTGGTCACTTTTTTTGATCTATCTTTTAGTCCATCAAAGTATTTTTCACATTGCTCTTTGTCATTTAAATCTATATTCTCTTTTAAGATTTCTTCTGTAGCAAATGTGCAAAGATATACAAATTCGTATTTAGTAAACTTCCAATTATATTTTCTTTTAATGAAATATGATACAATCGCTATTACTAAGAATGGTACAGAAACATACCATAACATATAGTTTAAAAAAGCTACAACTCCTAATAGTAATGACAATACTATAAAGTTTCGGTAATGGTTTTTTATACTTTTGTACTTATCCATTTCCTTTTTGAACTTTTCTCGTTCTTTCAATATTCCGTCTAATTCACTCATATTAAATCTTTATATTCTTTTTGTACTATTTAATGAAAAAGTTTCAAGAGTTTATTTTCTCTTGAAACCTTTATTGTTTATAAATGATCTTGCTTGTTCAAGATATTTAGTTTGCACTAATAACCATTCTTTAACAGCAGTGTAAGCATCACATTTTCCTCTTACTACGTTGATAGCAAGTGAAAAATTCTTATCTTTCTTGTAAGCGATAGCAAAGTATTTCAAATCACCGTTGTATTTAGAAACTAATTCTTCAACTTCTGCAACTCTTTCAACTAAGAAGTTTCTAACCATAACTTCGATGTTTTCTATCCAAGCTATTCTTTCAACATCAAATACAGGATTTAACTGAGCCTTCAAATCGTCAATAGTTTCTTCAAAATCATTTCGATTATGTAGTCTTCTCTGTTTATAGAATCGACCAAATGATGTAAATCACAATACCATTGTGTTTTTACTTTTATCATAGAATCGTCTTCAAAAGTCACAACACAACCTTCTACATCTTTAGTAGTTTTGGTCCATTCTATAATAGAATCCAAGTTTGAAAAAACTTTGCTTTCAGCAACATCAAAACCTAAACCTCTAAATTGTTCAACATCAACATATTCACCAGTTTTGTTGTTTCTAACCCTCAGTAATACTAAATTTGAATTTTTATAATTCAGTACTATTTTATTTTTAAAAGACACATATTCCCAAGTTGTTACTAAATCTTTTTTAAAACAATCTATTAAAAACTTTTCAATATTTTTATTTGAATTGTATAATACATTCACTTCATTAATTTGATCATTATCAAATCCCATTTTGGTTTTTGGTACAATTTTATCTTTAACTTTTATAAAACTAACCAAAGAACCATCTAATTTATCATATATAGATTTTATTTTTTTATCTTTTACTTTAAAGTACATAGATTCCTCTACTTGATTCAAATTAAAAAATTTATGAAGCATTAAATATCTTTCGTTTAAAGATCCATCTTGATTGAAGACAAAACATAATCCTCTCATTTCTCTATAATCTATTTCATCATTCAAAAAATCAGTATAGCTTGGTAATCGATAGTTAAATAAAGAAATTTGACAACCGTTTATAGAATGAATAGTTTCATAAAAAACTAAATCACCCTTAGATTTAACTATTGCTTTACAATCTTCATATGTTGGAATTCTCTTTTTCATAATACAAATATAATACAAATATATATTAAAAAAAAATTATTCTGTTATTTTTTGATGTCTATCAGAATACCACTTTTATAAATTTTATAAGGAAAACATATAGTCATAAAATATTAAATACTATTGATTGGGAAATAAAAAAAATCCTGAAAAATCAGGATTAAAATTCTTTATTAAATTTGTCAATTAATTCTTTAGACAATTTAAATTCACTCAAATCTACAACTTTGTTATTTGATTTGATATAATTTACAATATCTTCAATATCAGCTTGATCTCTTTTATTAAATCTACCCAATTTAAGGCAAATAATACCTTCTGGACTAGCAACACGAATACCATCTATAATTCTAGATGTTTCAAACACTTTTAATGCTAATTCGATTGAAGTATTTATTGTTTTTGGTGTAACTACTTCTACTTCAACATGAGTTTTGTTATGTTGAAAAGCACCAGGTCTATGTCTTTTAAATTTATAAACATTATCTGGCATATCTTCTTTTGATAAAAATAAAACATCAACATCTTCTGTATATCTTGGTTTTACATAATAAGACAATGCTATACCACCTATTAATACACAGTTATCTATTTTATTATCAATCCAATCATTTAAAGCCAAAATAACTTCAGGTGACATAATTGACTCACTCAATGACCTATCACCTTTATTAACATCACACATTTTCCCAATGTTTCTTATTTTATAATCTTTTGATGTTAAAATATATTTTAACTTTTCATTCATTAAATCTATATATTTATTTTTGAATTTAAAAATCTTTTGTTTTGCAACGCTTCACCTGTTCCAGTGAGTATAATTGTGTTTACTCCATTATCTTTTGCAAAAGCAAGTCTTTCAATATAATCTTTTTCAAAACGAGGATTTTTCCACATTTGAATTCATCTACATGATCGTTATCATGAGTTTTAGAAACACAAAAAGGACAATTGTTTACACATTTATTAGTCGGAACTAACAGAATAACTTATTTCACAACACCCAACCGAATAAACATCGTTTGTTTCTATCCTATTCTCTTTATTAGAAAATAAAATAAATTCTTCACCAGCATATCTTACCAAAGTTTGTTTTCTCTATTAACTAAGTTCATTAAATATTTGTTCGTCAATTTGAACTGGATTTATATCACTTTCAAAATCTACAAGAATTTCTGCGAATTGACCTTTATTAGCTGTTTTCAAATTTGTATCATGTTGAATTTCATCCATACTTTTTAATTCACTTGTTGGGAAAAATGTACCATCACCAAGTTTCATTTTAAGTCTTACTTTACCCATATAATTTCTAATAAGATAAAACTCTGCAGGACTATAGTCACCTGAAAACAAATCGCCAGGACTTGTTACTTCATTACCATAATGGTCACCAACCTCTTTATAGTTTAGTATAAATTCTTTGGCTGAAACTATCTTTACAAAACCTGTTGTATTAACAAAATCAACAACTACTTTATTATTAGAAGAAATTGAATAACTCGCTTCATCATCAGTGATAGAAAAGTCACTTCCGTTCATCAAGTCTCCAACCAAAACAATATCAGTAGGTATTTTAGCATCAAAAAGAATTACATCTTCTTGTACTGGTTCAAAACCTTTTGATTCAGTTTTTTCTACTGGTTTCTGTTCTGTTGGTTCTTCATCAACTTTCGTCTTGAGGGTCTCCTTAAACCATGCATCATACTGTTGGAATTTATCTTTTTCAATAACATAGAAATTCTCATAACCATTATCAATAGCATATTCACTTGCTTCGTAAAGGTCAAGATTTTCATATTTGCAGATAATAAGTTTGTGATTAGAATCAAATACCATATGACCTTCGCCATAAAGTCTTTGAGTACCTTCAAGAACTGAAGTCATTACCTGACCAATCTGTACATATAATTCTGTACCAGAATCTTTTGCAAATTCAAGAACATCTTTCTGTGTTCTGATAGTTTTTACAATATTAAGTGCCATTTTTGGACTCATAATTCTATCTTTATTAAGACGAATGAATCTCTTTAGGAAATCACTTGCATTATCTTCAACAAATTCTACTTTTGCACCAGACTTAACGAGTCTTCTTACAACTCTATCAAGTTTTGTATTTTCAATAGCCCATATACCATTAGCATATTCGTTTATACCAAATAATGTATAAAGAAGTGCGTATATTTCATCGACATATTCACCTGAAACGTGAGGTCTTCCATCTTCAGCAATTGTGTCAGTATTTAATTCTAATACAGTATGTGTAAGAGGATTTATTTCTTCATAATCTTCACTAGATGTAGGTGATACAACAGAAAAATTATATTCTTTTGAAAATTTGAAATTATCAATGAAATCATCTTTTGTATATTTCTTTTTCTTAGTCGTTGGACAACATTCTTCTTCCTCCATTGATCTCTTTGTGGCATTGTCAATATCTGTTTGAGAAAAACCGAGTTTTTCTTTCATTTCGTTCTGATACTTGGAAATTTGATTAGCAAGTCTATCTTCTGAAATACCATCTGAAGCAAGAACTTCTTCTTTCTTTAAAATAGAAAATGTACCTTCTTTTGTAACTGGTGACATAATACCTTTATTACTTTTCGTAGCAAGTACGAAACTCTTTTCTTCAATTAAAAGGTCGCTTTTCTTAAAGGTCTTTATAACCTGATTTTCACCAACAATGTCACAATATACATTAATTTTAGTGCCTACTTTAGCATCAACAACCTGCTTGTAATATTCCTGACTTTCTTCATAAAGTTCATAAGCATAAAGTTCTAAACCTTGAAGTCTGGAAAGAACTATAAAACCAAACTTATAAAGTTTTCCTTCCCTGTCAGTAACTATCATTATAGATTCAAAATCATCTTCAAGAACAGTTTTTACTGAATATTCTTTACCATCGATGTATACTGGATTTGCTAGTTTCTCATCTTTTGGAGTTTCGACAAGCATTACCAAATCTTCTGTATCACCTGTTATTAAGTTTGAATTTTCTTTTTCAAAATCAATAAGTTCATCGAATGACAAAAACTGAACAATTCTGTTCATGTATTTAAAGCCTGCTTGATTAAACTGTTGCCAACGCAAAAAGTTGACATATTTTAATTTGTCATCCATATCTGAAGCAATTACAGTGTCTTTCCACTTTATAGCTTCATCTTCGCTTTTTATTGAATTGAGGTCAAATTTCTTAAGTTCTTCGTATCTCATATTGTTTTTTATTATGGACATGTGTTATTATTTTGAAGCATTTTAATTTACCATTTTCTCTTTTCATCACATAGTAAATATACCTCCAGCCAACTCATAATTTCTTATTTAGAATACAAAATTATGGAATTAAATTGATAAAAAAAATTATAATTCAAATTCTTGATAATCTTCACAAGCAATTATATCAAGTTTGTTTTTCACACACTTATTTGCTTCAAACCAAATACCTTCAATATCAGAATCTTTTGAATCAGGATCGTGATGTGTTAAACCTAATTTCTTTACATTACCACTTTCAGCAACCCTTACACAATAGTCTGGTGTAGCGTGTCCAAAACCTGTAAAACCATTATCATATTTGTGTCTTGAATACTGGCAATCCATTACAAGCAAGTCTGCATTTTTAATATGGTCTAACATATTCTTTGATATACCATCGCAATTTTCGTGGTCTGTCATGAAAACAAATTTATTACCAGTCTTCATATTTTTAATGCTGTAAGACAAAGTTTTCTCTGGATGATTTGTTTTTAACATTCTTACAACAAGACATTCTTCAATTGGAAATTTTCCTCTTCCTATTGAAATATATTCGTGGTGTTTAAGTAAAACATCGAAATGGTCTAAATCAACCACAGTATATCCTTCTTTATGAATTACTAAAATTCTTGCATTTGGAGTTTTTATACCTTTATAAGTGAAATGACTTTTTACTTCACGAACATCAACAGGAAAATAAGGAGAAATCATCATATTCTCCATCATTTCTTTTGCACCTCTGTTGTTTTCAAGAGGTCCAAGTAATGTAATATTGAAATTCTTTATGAAAGTAATAGGACTTAAAAATAATCCAACAGTATGGTCACTATGATAGTGTGTATAAAGTATAAGTACTTGTTCCTTATTACCTTCTTTTAAAATATCCTTTGCCATTGGTACAAATCCACTACCAGAATCTATGACAAGAGCCATATTATTAGGTATGCAAGGATCATATATTCTAACACAAGTTGTATTTCCACCATATCTCACAGATTCTTTGTTTGAGATAGGTATTGAACCACGGGTACCATAAAATTTAATCTTCATACATTATTTTTATTTGATTATCTTCATAAAAACCATCAAAATCTTCGTTCTTACCAGACCCCAAATTTCTTCTTTTATATAATTATGATAGTTTTTCATATTGTAGCATATTGGACATATATGAACACAACATATCAATTTCCAGAATTGGATAAAATTGTCTACAATGACTTTAATGGTCATATGTGAACCACAAATGCTTCATTTTTATCAGCAATAAAAACGGTTTTAGGCAATTTCTCACCTTTCAATTCATATTGTTTAATATAGAATATGGACTGAATTAATACTTTAGCCTGTTCCATCGACTTAGAAAAATCCAAATCTTCTTTGACTTCGATTAAACTTCTAATTTTATTTTCTTCGTCAATAAAAAGACCATCAGTCTTATGACCAGCGTCTCTGGCTTCTATATTTGAATTAGGAAACAATTCTTTAATGGCATCCCACCAAAAATGTTCAACTTCTTTTTCTCCAACTAATTGCTTAAATTTTATCATGATTTTTTGTGTTTAATCGTTTAGAATACAAAGATACTATATTTATCCGAATTAAAAAAGATTATTTTATGTTTTTTATATCTGATATCCAACTAGGTAAAATATTTTGTGTTGTGTAATACCCATCGTTAAAATTAGGATCTTTTCTTAATAATAATTTATTATTTTCAGGCGTTATACAAACTACCGAATAATCATTTTTATCAATTTCTTTAAATTGATCTACTATCGAAATCGCAGACAGATAATTAACAACTAAATATATTCTATCTGGATGATAAGATATTTTATGTTTAGATTTTGGTGAAATACCATATCTTTTTATTTTTTCAACATCAATTGTCCTACAAACATGATACAATTTTTCAGGAGTTTCTATTTGTTCATCTAACCATGATTCAAATTGAATATAAACTTTGTTCTCTTTATCTAATTCATAATTTTTTACATATTCGACAAAATCATCTATATCTTTTATACTCTTAGGTCTTTTTTTAATATCATTAACAGAAAATACAGATGGAAAATATCCTATTAATTCGCAACGACTTATTATGACTTTCTTTGCACCATTTGTCAAATTTGTAAAATAAATAACAAAATCATCCACATCAGAATATTCAATATTAAAATCACAATTCATTGATTCTAATAATTTTGGAATTGTTCTTTTAATTACACTAATACCATGTGTTTTGTATCTACTTTCACTTATAAATTTTAGATAATTATTTACCATATGTTATTTTATACTTTTTAATAAAGTATCCTTTAATATGTTTAATATTATCTACATTAGAATAGATTATAAATAAATGATTGTATGGATTTTTTACATCATTAAGAACACCATATTTATAATTAAATGTATTTTTTATTTCTTCACAAAATAATTCATATATATTTTTTCTAGCTTTTGATTTGTCTATAGATGAAAAACATACAGATTTTGGGTTATGTGTTTTTATAAATTCTATTATAGAATTTTTAATAGTTCCTAAAATATTTGTTTTCTTTTCATAATTATATAAATCCGTAATATTTAATTCCGTAGTATACATATCTGTTTCAGGATCTAATCTAAAAAATTTATAAAACCAAGAATCATCACCAATATCAGTAAATTGAAACATTATTTCATTGTTTAAAAAATAACCAACATAATCATTATTATCTTTTTCCCATTCTATATCATAGGAAAAATTTAAATCTTCTGTTAGTTGATTTAATAAATCTTCTAGTTCTTTTAACTCTTTATAATTATCATAGTTTTTCATTATAACTCTTTATATTTTTGATAAATATTTGATAAAAATTGATCTTTTTCAATTTCATCTTTATATTTATTATGAAAATCTTTGTCTAATGTATATTCATCATATCCTAATTTGAACCATTTTTCAAGAATATTTTTAATTATATTAAAATCATCAACAAATATCAAAATATTAGAATCTTTCTGAAAAGAAAAATAATTATTAGAATTTGATATAGAATTTATTACTACTTTCAAATCTATTGAGTCATCTTCTTTAGTAAAGAAACAATATTTAAATGTATCAATCGATTTGTGTATTATTTTTTTGCCAAGTCCTATATTTTTTAGAAATTTTGGCAAATCTATTGGAAAATGAAATTTATTGAAATTATCTCTTTCTATTTCAACTTCAAAGTTCAATCGAAATTTATTTCCATTATAATAGTCGGAATCTATTTTATAAGCAAGTTCAGGATTTTCTATTTTAATTGCATCATACAATTGTACTATACTAAATATTAGAGAATTGATATTTATATCAAATTTTATTTCATAATTTTCTTCATCTTCGTATCTTAAATTGTCTATTCTAATAATAGCTTCATTAATGTTTTTTAACATTAATGTTAGATTTTTTATCTCTGTATCAAAATTTTTTAATGTTTTTAAAGAATTTTTTATTTCTAAGAAATAATCATCAAAATGTGATAAATCATTACTATATAATGCATGTTCTTTTAACATTTTATTGAAATTCTCAAATGTTTTCATACTTTATATATTATTTTCCAGAAATGATTTCAAAATTATCAGAATCAAAGAACCAATCATCATTATCTTCTTCATCTTCAATTTTTTCCATAAATGGTTTTATTTCTGATAAATACATATTATTTGTTAACCAATCAATACCTTCGTAATTATGACTCATAACAAAATCCATCTCATCTTTCCATTCCTGAGAATCTTTTTCAAAACCATCGTTTTCAGCGTAATATTCGGTTCTGTTTGTGGCTACTATAACTAAAGGAATTCGATATTTTCCTTTATTTGTTTTCATTTCAATGTATTTCATAACCTTCGTCTTTTAATAAGTTTATTTGTTTATAAGCATTTACTGCTAATTTATCACATTTCTCATTTTCTGGATGTGAATTATGACCTTTAACCCAAATCATTTTTACTTTATGTTTTCTATAAAGAACTAAAAATCTTTTCCATAAATCAGAATTTTTTCTTTCTTTAAAGTTGTTTTTCTCCCAGTTGAACACCCAACCTTTGTTAACAGAATCGATGACATATTTGGAATCAGAAATGATTTCTAATCCCAAATTATCTTTTTTCAAAGATTCTAATCCTGCAATAACTGCAAGTAATTCCATTCTATTGTTTGTGGTTAATTTATAACCTTGTGATAATTCTTTTCTCAATTCGCCACAAACTAATATGGTTCCATAACCGCCTGGACCAGGGTTACAAGAACAAGCACCATCCGAATAAATAAATACTTTCATTACTTTACTGTGGCGTTGCATGACCAGAAATCGACTGAAGCAAGATATTTTTCTCTATCAAGAGGCACACCAGAACCACCTTCAGAAATACCAAGAGCATTTCTAATCATAGTTTCTGGTTTCATTGGTTCTTCGTTTGAATGACTTTGACCAAGAATTGCAACAATTCCCCAATCAGCATCAAGAGGTATGTACTCATCAAAACTACTTGGTTGTAATTTTGATATGTGATTTTCTTTTCCTTCCTTATCGATTTGTTCCTTAGAATAAAGAACAAGAACAAGCCATGTTGCTTTGGGTTTGCCTATAGGCAATTCAAACCATCTTGAAAAAACTGGTAATTCAGAATCTCTACGAGCAGAATAACCACTTCTTAGATATTGATAATTTTCAAGTGTTATTGGTAATGAACCAACCCTAGCATCTGTAAAATTAGTGATAGCAACTAATTTACAAAATGGTGCATAACCATCATGTATAATGAATTGAGTTTCATCCCAATCCATAATTTCTGCAAGATTTTTACCTTTTTTACAAGCGTTTAAATCAATCCAATTAAGATAATTATTGATAACACTTTCAAATTTTTCTGGCGTTGTATCAAGAATCTTAGTTCCACCAAAAGTCTTATCAAAATGTCTTAAAGCAAAATCTGTTATTTTAATTTTCGTCTTCATTTATAATTCTTTCTAGTTTTACACTTCTATAAAGTTGTTTTTGTCTTTCTTCAGGAAGGTATGATATCCATTCTTTATTTTTTTCAATATCTTCTTGTTTTTTCATCAATTTGTCTCTTTCTTTTAAAAGATGATATAATTTATTATGTCTTTTTTTATATTGTTTTTTTAATTTTGAATCAAAAATAGTTATAATCTTTCTTTCATTTAGATGTGTCCAAGTATATAATTCTTTTACATATGTTTTTTTATTATTGGAAAGGTATCTTATATAAATATTACCAAGACTTGAAATAGATACACCCAATTGACCATAAGAATAATCATAATAATTAAATGTTGGTTCTTCTTCTAATTTTTTAAGAAGATTATCCACCAATTCAAATATTATTTCTCTTTGGATATTATTTAATTCAAAAAATTTTGTATTAAATATATGCAAGAAATTAATTATTGATATATGAATCCACATTAAACAATTAAAAAGCCATATTCCAGCTAAAATTAAATTTTCATATTTGCCTAAAACCCTTGTTTCATTATCATCATTGTCATTGAAGTGTGATAAAATATAATTCAACACAACAATAAAACAAAGACCTGATGTAATCAAAGACATTATCATGCTATTAAATGATAAAAACATCATCACTATAGCTATTAATGATACTATTACTGATATTTTTCTAAACATAAAATAATTTTTATTTTTCAAATATATACTTTTTATTTTAAATAAAAAAATCTGACTTAAAATTAATTGTTCAGGATTTGAAAAAGAAATTCACAAGAAATATGAAAATTATAGAACTGTTCATATTTCTTGTGAAGATGGTAAAACAGAATGGTTTAATTTAACTGAAGAACAAATTATAGAAATAGACAATTATTTATCCAAATCATAGATAGAACAACTTATTTTACAATTTCTACATTTCATTACGTTATTTTTAAATTTATTTGTTTTTTCATGATACCAAATATCATTTAGAAAATCTTTGCAGTTTAATACTGATATACCTTCTTTCCATTCTCCTTCACCTTCAGCAAACGAACATGGGAAAAAGTCTCCCCGACAATCAATATATGAGGAAAATAATGATGATTCACAAGGTTCTGCGAAAGTTTCTAATTGTTTATAATTATCTCTATCTTTAACTGATTTTAAAAAAATTTGTGCACCACATGAATCGAATCCAACCCCAATATTATTATCCATAGCAAAATTAACTAAATTATTAAATTTTTCTTGTGATAATTTAGTAAAATTGTTTTTAATTGCTCTACCTTTTGGTTTAAGACTTAAAAGCACAATAGCATTTAATTTTTCTAATCTTGGATCTGTCAGTCTATCTCTCATTATTTCTAATGCACCATCATATGTTTCTGAACTAATCATATAGTGAATATTAACTTGAGTCATTCCCCTGTCTGTTAATTTTTTAACTGCATCATATGATAAGTTTTTATCATAAATAGATACTGCACATGCGCCACAATATTCTGCAATTTTATCAAATTCTTGATCATCGACATCACCGTTAATTGTGAGATTGGGCGTTACGCCATGTTCTCTACAATATTTAAACATGTCCCACATTTCTGGATGTCTCCTTAAAGTACCAACTCCAAATGCAATCTGGGTGATTGTTGGTGGTAATTTATGAAATATTGTTTTGAAAGTTTCAAAAGACATCATATCTCCTTTATTTCCTGTATTTGATTTATAACAGAAACTACATGGACCTATACCAGGTACACCTTCGCACACCTCACTAATTTCCATATCACAAATTTCAGGAAGACCAAGTGTCATATCACCATCATCTTCTTTTGTCTCACCCCAACGAACAAACAATCCGTCAGATTTTCTAAATCTGTAGTTATATTTTGGATGAACCAAGGATTTTATCTTTTCATCTTCTACGATAAGACCAAAAGAATCATCAAACATTTTAATTTTTTGTATTTTCATCTTTTTGATTTTAAATAATTGTTAATAAAGTAACTAAAAGTACAAACACACCTACAATAGAGAGAGAATATATCAACATATTTCTATTCACTTTCTTTTTATCTGGGTTGCTCTTTATTTTAGCAATAACTAATGAACTGCCCATATAACCAGCGAAAAAAGCAATACCATCAAGTAATGGAGTTGTACTATAAAAGTACATAATTATACCATAAATAGTTGATATTACCAATGCAGGTATAGTATCTGTCTCTAAAGTTTTTCTAAAAATACTCATATTTGTTTTATTTAAATTTTATAAATTTGTTTAAAGTAAAAGCGCCAATATGCAGTATGTAAATATTACCGTGACCAGCCGTTAATAAAAATAGTCAAGTATTTATGCCTGTAGATTTTTCTAATTTTTCACAAACACCAAATATCATTTTATTTTATTTTATAATTATACATACGAATAGGTGAGCGAACCTAATCACTCACCATTTAGTTTCATATTCTTTACCATAGATAATAACATCTATTTTATTAGTTACCTTTGAAAGTTGAGGTAGTTCAAGAACATCTACAAACTTTCTTTCAATTACAAGGTCTGGATTTTTCCTAGCATTGTGCATTGGTGGAAGTTTTTCCAGTTCTTCTACTGTAAGTTTTCCAGTTCTTACTTTACGCTGAACATATGTTCCTCTTTTGAAAAAAGAAGGATAATCATTCCAGTTAATGCCTTTTTGGAAAAGCATTTCTTGTTTTTCAGAACCATTCTTTTTTTCAACTTCATTGTGTGAAAAAACTGCATATGCTGCCATAGAAATAGAATTCTTAGTAGCATCTTGTTCTCTCCAAAGAAAACAATTAACAGCTTCATTTACATTAGGAACATTGAATACTCTACAATCGAATCTTGGTCTTGTGCCAACCTTTTCTGGTAGATATTCAACGAGTTTTTCATTGAAATATACTGAACACATAGCTGATAGGTCAGTAAGAATTTTATAAATCTTACCATCCCAATAAGACTGAGAATCGATATTCTCATTGAACAAACAAAGTGTTATTTCATCAGATTGAGTGTAACCACAATTTGCATTAGTTTCAGCAACAAGATACTTAGTAGTATCAATCATAAGCCTTGATAGTCTTTCATCATAAGGTTTTGCAAGGGATTTTGTAAACTTAGAAAACCCCTTACCATCTAATCTACAAATAACTGGTAATAATGGTATTAATTTTTGAGATGTTATTTGTTTCTCATAATTTTTCATTCTATCACCTAAAGATTCTTTCATACTTTTTGTTTTTACAAAATTAAAAAATTTATATAAGAAAATCACACAAAGGTTATATTTGGAAATATAAGTGATCCAATTTAAATGAATTAAAAAAATTAAATTCAAAAATATTGGATGATAGATTTTTATCAGTGAAATTATTACAACAAGGTATCTCCTTATCTTTTAATGACATTTTTGACAACTTATCAACCACTTCATTACCATATACACCACAATGTCCTTTTATATGTCTTACTTCAATATTTAATGAAGTCATTAATTCTCTACACTTTTCAATTATCTTATTGAAGATAATATGTTTTTTTCTTTCTTTGCAACTCTTATTCAGAACTTTATAAACTGTTTCGTTGTCAGTATACAGTATAATTTTACTATACTTGCCTGGTAAGTTTTGAAGCGATTTCAACACAGCATATGATTCGCCTATTAAAGAAGTTGAGTCTGATTCGAAATCAAATTCAATATTCATAAGCTTTTTTGTAGTTCTGAATTGAAAATTAAACTCATATTCATCACTATCTATCATCAAAATACCTATACCATAGTTCTTTTTATTACAAGCGCAGTCCGTATATATTTCTAATGATTTTTCTTTCATACAAAGGTATAAAAATTTTTATAAATTAAAAAATTGAAAATAAAACTTTAATATATAATGTAAAATGTAAAAGATTTATTTAAAAATATATGAACGATAAGAAAAAATCAGAAAAACCGAAAAACACTTGTGCATTATGTGGTAAAATGCTTAGATACCCATTTGAAATAGAAAGTGGTGTTTGTGAAACTTGTCAATTAAGTAGAAAAGTTAAATCTTTTGAACAATTTAACACAGAAAATAATATACAAAAAAATGAAAAAAATTAAAATGTTTGAATCTTTTTCTGGAATAGAGGACAAATCAAGATTATCAGAAAAAATCGTAAAAATGCTCAATGAACAAATAAAGAATGAGTTGGAATCCTCACAAATTTATCGTGCTATGTCATGTTGGTGTGATGATGAAGGACTTATTAAAGCCTCAAAATATTATTTTAAATCAGCACAAGAAGAATTGGTTCATATGGATAAAATATATGAATATCTTTTTGATAAAAATTGCAAAGCTGTAACCCCTGCTTGTAACGAAGTTAAAAATTCTTACAAAGACATTAGAACTGTTGTAGAAGAATCTTTAAATCACGAAATACAAGTTACAAAAAATTGGAATAATATTGCAAATACAGCATTATCTGAAAAAGATAATGATACATATGCTCTAACACAATGGTATTTAAAAGAACAAATTGAAGAAGAAAATAAATTTAGAGATTTAATATATCTAATAAGATTAGACACACCCCGTTGGAAAATCGAAGAATTGTTTTCATAATATGATAACTAATTTTAAATTATTTGAAAATTTTGTTGTTACAACATTACATCATGTTTTACCTGCAAGTGATACTGAGAAATCAGAGATTGCAATTAAAATATTACATGTGTTAGCACAAGTACAAATGTTTCATTGGCAAACTGATAAAATGGCTCACCATAAAACATTTGATGATTTTTCAAAAGAATTTAAAGATTTATCTGATAAATTAGTTGAAGTCATTCAAGGAAAATATGGTAGATTAATGATAAATATGGAAACATATATGCCATTAAGAAACATTCAAGAATTAGATCCTAAAGGATTTGTAGATCAATGCATCGACATATTTAAAGTATATCAAACAAACATATTTCAAAATGACCAAGAAATTTCAGCTATTTTAGATGAAGTTGTTGCGTTATTTCAGAGATTAAAATATTTATTAACATTTAATTAATAAACCAGAACCACGAAACATTAATATGGTATTTAGTAGGGAAAAATTGGTCTGTTAATTCTTTTAAAATTCTTTCTAATTTTCTTTTTCTTTCTATCTTTTTTAGTTCTTTCATAAATTTTTCATCCTTGGTAAAATCTTTTACCATAGTAGGATATAATGATGCAAAATCACATAATTAATGATGACTTATTTGCCAATTTTGAAGATTATTAAAAACTCCACCATGTTCCAGACAAGATTGTGTATTTCCATCATTATCAGAATAATGATAATAAGATATAAATTTGCCTTCATGATCTTTGATAAACTGTTCGGTAGATTCTTCTACAAGTTTATTCATAGTTTCATTGGAACTCCACATAGCTTGTCTTACTTCTCTCAACTTTTCAGTAGCTTCAAAAAATAATTTCTTTCTATCATCATTTGAATTTTCATTTAAAACTCTTTCAAGTTTTCCTTTTCTAAGAAAAGTTTGTTTTTCTTTATCTGAAAATGTTTTCAATACTTCTTCCCAGTGTTTTTCTTGACCTGCAGCAATATACATTTCTTTTTCATATTGTTTGCAAAGATTTTCATTTGGCTTATAACCCTTTGAATACCAATGTGGATTATTACCCCAACTACTGTAAGAATACAGATCTTCTTGATTTTTTGCAATATCTATTTTAGACATTTCTTTAGTGTCTGTAAATATTATTTCTGAAAGTTTAATTGCATCAAAAGAATCAACCCAATATGTATGATTTTTTTCACCATTAAACAAAATTTGGTGTACTTCTTCAACACTTTCAGGTCGTTTATTCCAAACTACTATAAAAGAGCTTGAACTACTATTACTAACAAAACCATTTCTAATTTTCATTTTTTAGAACTCTTTTTAATTTATCTTCTCTAAATATTTTTTGAACCAAATTTCCATCTGGATCTTTTTTACAATTAGGACACATAACTAAACCATCTTTTAATTCTATTAATCTACAATGACAATTTTTACAAGAATAAACCCACTGTTCTTTATACTGTGGATAAGAATCACCACTTGCTAGTTTTCCAAGATATTTATTATTGTGTAATGGAAAATAAAAATCGCCCTGATATATTATATTACTAAATTCTCCTTCTTCTCCTTGTTCTATATAATCAAGATTCCATTCATAGTGATAACTTGCATCAACATATATTTTATCATCTGACTTAACTATGTGAATATCATCAGAACATTCAATGAATATTGAAGTATTTTGATTTACAAGATTTTTTAGATTCTTACGAATCGTTTTATATCTTTCTTTTGATTTCTTTTTATTCGTGCTATCATCTTCTAATTCCAGTGTTTTAACCATTTGTAGAGCTATATCTACACAAGTATACTTACTAGCGTCTATCACAAAAGATGAACTTGAGCTATTACTAACAAAACCATTTCTAATCTTCATAATTTATCCTTTCCAATTTCTTATCACGATTCAATATGCTTAATTTTTTTAAATCATCCTCAGACTCTTTATCAACATAAATTTCTACCAAATCTTCAAAACTTGAACAAGAGTGATGATCCATTTCCAAATGAATTATTTGTAATTTTGTATTATCTGGTAAATCATTCTTACTGAAAGATTTTTCAGAACCTTTTATAATTCTGAAAAATTCAAAATTACCACTACCATCTCTATCATATGATTTAAAATGCTTGAAAAATTCAACCATTTTTCTTGATGTAATTGTTATAACATCGGTTCCATCAGATAAATAAACACCAATTGCTATGACATTAGAATTTCCTATCATATCTGATGTTATTTGATCAATCTGGATTGGTGAAGCAATCACAGCAAAAGATGAACTTGAACTATTACTTACAAACCCTGTTCTTATTTTCATAATTTTCGTTTTTAATTTTTAATAATTATCGTTACTTACATATTGAATATATGTTTCGATTTGATTAGAATTTATAACAATTCCTATCTTATCGAACTTTTCAATAAGTTCTGTTTTTTCATTTTCTGTTAACCATTGAAGTTTTTTAACTTCACCATCTTCTAACCAACCACCACATTTACCAACTATATAGTTTTCTGACATAGAATCAGAAAAATAATTTTTATCTTCTTGTATTACAAGACCTAATCCTCTTACTAAGTCTTTATTTTTAAGATTTTCAAATTCTTCAATTTTTATTTTTACACCATGAACAATAAAAGAACTTGAACTACTGTTACTTACAAATCCACTTCTAATTTTCATCTTTAAATTTTATGTCCAGAAATCATCATCTGGTTTATGTTTTACATTATCTTCTACTTGCAAATCTTCTTTTATTTCTTCTACTTGCAAATTTTCTACTTCATCAACTTCAATTTCTTGCTTTTCAACTTTGATATTTGTTTCAACTTCATTTCCCCACACATTCCATCCATCTGGTGCAGTTCTTGCAAACATTTCAAGTTTTGTTTTATCTGGAAACCAAGAAGTAATCAAGTTACGGATTTCATCAGGTTTTTTAGAATGAAGGCTTCTTTTAAATCTAAAAACACTTGATTTTCTAAGCTCAGAAGGTGGTGGTGAAAAATTTCCTTTTGTACCAACTAAGAGAATTTCATGTTGACCTCTAAACCAATAACCCATACCAATTACTTCTTTGTCCCAAATAGCCTGAGATTTATATGTAAATCCCCAAGCTTTCATTACTTGTAATCCTTCAATTAATTTCGGCGCGGTTGTCCAAAGATATAATACAGAATCTTTTGCACTAGGAACTTTTAATTCACATATTTCCTTTACAGTCATTGTTGGATACTGATTTTCAATTTTTCTTGAATCAGATTTTGAAAAAGAGTAACGCCAAGGTGGATCTGCATATATAACTTCGTATACCATTAATTGTCTAAATAATGTTTAAATTCATCTAAATCTGCAAATTTAGATTTCATTTCATTCTCAATTTCTTCCTTTGTTTTAGAATTAGCCTTTAACATATAATTCACAATATCCCTGTCAAGAATGTGTTCCATTTGACATATTGGACAATATTTTGAAGGTAATTCATATCTATAATCAAAATTATCAACGATTTCACCAAAATCATCATCATCTGACATAGATTTAACTTCTTCTAATTGAGAAGTATATTTTTTCAAATATTCCGTATAGTAATCTTTTTCTCCGTATTGTTCAATGGAATTTTTAGTTTCTTTAATTGATTTTTCAATCAATAATATTACAAAATCCTTATTCAGTGAGAAATCGAGTGCATGATCTTCACAGAATGTATGACCATTTTCACATTGATACATTTCTGCCTCACGCAATGACATATCATATCCACTCACATCTTGTCCACAAACATCGCAAACAAATGATGAAGAAGACGAATTACTAACAAAACCTTTTCTTATTTTCATATCTTAGCTTTTTAATATTTTTTCAACTTTATCTGTATTTAATAATACACCACAACCAGAATCACTTGATACATCCATAGATGCAATGACATAATCTTCCAATAGACTTTCTATAACAGACATATCACACCCATCATCATATTGATATACACTCTTATGTTTAATAAACTTGTTGATGATTTCAATAGTCTTTTCTTTTACAAAACCATCTTCATCATCACCTTCATACTCGAAATTATCAAGTATGTCTTCTGCTATATAACTATCCAATTTGTTAATATTCTTATCAACAAAATCTTTTGCATCAAAGTTCTTAGGTAATAAAACCACAAAAGAACTTGAACTACTATTACTTACAAATCCGTTTCTTATTTTCATATTTTTAATTTATTTTAGTTATTCTTGTTAGTTTATCTTTTCTGTCGTACCATTTACAATTTGAAAAAAATGTCAATGTTCTTGTACTTTCCTCATAATTCATATGGCTTATCAACTTATAGATTTTTAATTTTTGATTGTTTGATAAATTTTTTTCTAAAATATTAACTATTTCATCTACAGACATATGGTCGATATGGTCTAATATTGTCAACTCATTCGGATCACCTTCTATTTTTATAGACATAATTTTAAATAAATCTAAAGGTGTTTCTGATATTTCTATTTTTAAATCATACTTATTTAATAATTTAGATAGTATTCTAATAGACATTGGTAAACTAGCTTCATTAAAATGTTTATTAAGTATTTCTTTTATACTCAACATATTATCGATTTGTAGAGAACCTATTCCTGGTCCAGACATAGTTGCCAACTTTTGGTCTAACTTAGCATGATGTTCGCAATATTCTGCAACAACTTCAAAATATTTTTCTTTGAAATTACAAAGTTTTACTACTTCAATCCATTTTTTAAAGCATCTGTCATACCAATCTTTTTAATTTTTTAATTCTTGATTCAGCTACTAATTTATCTCTAAACCAAACATCATTCATATATTTTTGATAAATACTTAGGGCTATTTGAACGGTATTTACATACTCAGAAAAATATACACCTACTTTTTCAAATATTTCATTAATAGGTTCATATGGATAAAAACAATGTATAATGTCAGCTAATTTATGCTTGATATTATACATTGTTCTCATATCATTTAGTTGCATTTTAAATGACTGTAGATTATACTCTACAATTTCACGAAATGTAACTCTTTCTTGTTTAAATGTTTTTATATAATCCCATTTAGTCATTCTGTAAATATTTATATATAATTTTAGATAACATTCTGGAATATCTGCTCTTTTCATTTATTATATCTTTTAAATGCGTTTTCTGTGATTAAATTATACTCTACTTGACCAATAAAGTTTTTTAAAGAAATTTTATTTGTATAGCTCATAGCACTTGCTAGGTAGTGTTTGAAGTTATCACACCAACCTTCAATAGTATATTCTACTTGATTCATTCTTGTAATACCTTCAGATGTTTTAAGTATTTCATTACCTAATGATTTTTGTACTTCTTTGGTACTCATACCTCTGAATTTTTTGAAAAACTTAGAACCATTTTTTAGCATTAATTTAGTTGTTTCTGAATATTGATCTACTAATTCACCTGGTTCTGTACCCCAATCGTGCTTTACATTTTGTGTATATGTATCGGCACAACTTTCCAATGCTTTATTGAAAACTCCTCCACACATACAAAAATCTGAACCTAAAGCATAACTTTTAATAAAATCTCTAACTTCTTTTAAACCACCATCCATAATTATCTTTGCGGGATTTTTTAAAGTGCAAGAAATATCATAACATTCTTTTATTAATGATGCAGATGGGTAACCTACTCCTAATTTTTCAGTGGTTAGACAGCCAGAATTATGAACTATTACATCGTCTATATTATAGGAACAATCTTCTTCCACTTTTAAATCATAAACATATCCTTCATAATTTTTCTCTTCTATTTTTTCAATTTCTATTAATTCCATATTTTTGATTAATAAATGTTTATTTTTATCTAACTTATTGGCAGGTAACCAAAAGGCAAAATTTATATAATTCGTATCATTGACTCTATCCTTATCTGTTTTGTTTATAACATAAAATTCATGGTTTTTTGTACATTCTATTTTATCATTTATTATTAAAATATTTTCATTTTTATAATATTCATATTTTTTTAATACTTTTTTATATCTATTTTTATGTGTTTTTACATAATCGCCAATTTTAACATCCTTGATTTTTTCTAATCCATTAATTGTAATAATTTTCATATCAGATGTGAAGCAACCATTGCCAATTGTACATCTTACTCCATAAATACCTAATTCAGATAATATCTTATATGTTTCTGGATTAGCTATATTACCAGCCATTATTTCTAACATATCACCATACTTATCTTTTAGTTTTTTAATTGTGTCATGAAGTTTTATCATATTACCATTTGCTATATCAATTAAAATATACAGTTTATTGTTTTTTAAATGATTCTGAACAAAGTCTGATCTATCACTATTATTTGATAAAAATAAATTTTCAACATCCTTCAACCCATATGAAAACCATAAGTATTCTGAATTTTCATCATATGGTAGGGTTTTTTCTAGTATAGTTCTTGGTAATATCACCCGAATGCCATTATCTAAAAATATTTTGTAATTGTTTAAATCAACAACTGTGTCCATTGGTGCTGTGAAAATTGGTAAATAACCTTTTTCATCTGTGATAATTATATTACCTCTACTTTCTATATCAGACAACATCGCAGGTTGAATTAAAATATCATCAAAATCAAATTTCATATTATTTTTCATCTAACTTTTTATTTATTTTTTTAATTAATTCTTTTAAAAACTTATCTTTATCATCAATTAAATCAATTTTATACTGATCCTTAAATTTTTTTGTAATGTACTTTATACCTTCAAAACCTTCTTGATAACCAATTAAAATTTCAAAATTATCAATATTTTGACCTTTGCCAAACCATTCTCCCATTTCGAATCTTGAAGTTTGAGCATAACTTCTACCCTTCACTTTTTCTTTTTCTTTTGCTAACCAAAATGTTATTATACCTTGTTTAGATGCTTTATCCAAATAAAAACTTTCCCAATTCACTTGTTCATCATATGAAAAGTTTTTATTCTTAACCTCTAATCTTTTTGGGTTAGCAATAATAATATTTTTACTTAATTTTTTATCAGTATATTCTTTTTGTAATAATTTTATATATTCTTCTTGCCATTCGGGTGCACCTTGTATCGGTCCAGCCAAAAATATAATAATATCATCTTCATTATTAGTTATATCATAAATTGGTGCTCTTAAAATTTTCAATTCACCTTTTCTATTTTCTAGATTTGCGTTTAATTCACCTGCATAAACATTCTGATCATAATGATTTCTAATTCCATTAATTTGAAATTTTATCAATTCTTCTGAAACAGGTACAAAATGCCAAGCATCAACACCAACATTAACCATATTTCTTTGTACTTTCCAAGTACCATGAATATGACCGACAATATTAAAAATATTTGGTTTTGCATTTGTTGGAAAATGATTTAAATATATTTTTTCATCATCTATTTTTATGACTAATTCATTAACAACTTTAGTAAAATATTTAGATAAGATTTTATCATTTATTTCATATTTCGCAGTACCACCATCATTAACACTAATATCATAATTTCCTTTTACTAACCATTTTTCACCATTACATTGTTTTAAATTATCCAATCCTTCTTTTGTCATAGATACGTCACCTATTACTATCACCAAGTCTTTATCAGAAATAGTCTCATTCCATTTTTTAATAATATATTCGTCTACTTCTTTTGAATTTTTAAACATTAAATCTCTACCATAAAGATTTAACCTTTCGTCACCAAAATGTAAATCACTGATAAAAAACCTTTTCCTAGGCTTTGTATTTAAAATTTTATTAACTTGTTCTTCTATTTTATTCATCTATTAAAATTCTTTCTAATTTTTGAGTTCTCATATAATTTTTATAATTACCTTCTAAAACTGAAGGTTTTAATTCATCTCTAAACGATTCATTACAAGGCGACCATACCTTTTTAGAATTTTCAAAAAATTCCCACTTTACACCATCTTTATTTAATAATCTTCTTGATAAAGATTTTTTATTGTCAAGTTCTATTTCAAAATAGAGTATGATATATTTTCCCAACAAATTCATTATACGAAATCTTCTGTATCAACTGATTTAATGAAATGTGAAACATCAAAATACTTGTTATATACTTCTAAAACTTTTTCTAAAGTCAAGTCTTTTAATATTGGCTCAATTTGCCATTCTCTTGGAGTAATATATTTTGTTACACTACTGTATCTGTTTATTTCAGATTTCTTCAATTTTATTTCAAGACTTTGTTTCACAATATTAAATCTTTCTTGTGTCATATACTTTGAAGGATTATTAATCACTTCTTCAGTAACTTTTGAAAATTCTTCAACATTTTCATCAGATGTTTCACTCGAAATACTTATTATACCAGAATTATCTGTCATTCTGTCAAGATAACAATTTACATAATAAACTAATCCTCTCTTCTCTCTTATTTCTTGATATAAAGGTGATTTAAGTCCCATGCCTAACATATCACAAATAAAATCAACATAAGGGAAATCTCTTTCAACAATTTGAGATGAATAAATAACAGAAGATTTACCATTTCTTGAACTGTAAGGTTCTAATGTTACTTTATAATATCCCATCTCTATCTTTTTAGAGAAAGTTTGAGTAGAAAATTTAATATCTGTTTTAAATTCAGTATTCCTTGAAACATTTATAATGTCATGTGGTGCTGAAAATTGAAGATTAAAATAATCTTTAATATCTTGATATTTAAGATTTTGCAAATCTTCTCTTAGACCAATAGGACCAAAATTATTATAAATTTTTCTGTTAATATTTAGCTGATGGTTATAATTTTGTTTATTAAAATAGTCTTTGTATTCTTCGAGTACTATTTTTCTTTCATTCTCAAATTGTTCTTCTGTGATTGCGAAGTTTAACAATTTATTGAGAATTGTTTCTCTGTGTTTTGATAGATACTCATCTAAACCAGTATAATAAAATACTACTTCATTATCTGCTGTATAAGCATTCCAAGAGATACCATCTCTATCAAAATCATCTAACATATCATCAAGGTGATGACAAATAAGATGTTCCATAAGGTGACTTAATCCAAGCCAACCTTTCTTTTCATTTTTAACTGATCCTTTATAGACTACATAAAAACCACTTAAATCTGTTTGACTTTTTACATTTATTACTGCCATATTTATTTTATTTTGTTGTTTTTTATTAGATTTTCTTTGATTAAATCTTCAATATATTTAGATTTATTATATATTTCATTTTCCAATAGATATTCATCCAGAAGTTTATAAATATCTGGATCAACTGTTAAATTAAGAGTTTTTTTCTTTTTATTTTCTGGAATTTTTAATCTTGCCATAAACAATTATATATACAAATTATATTTTTGTTTTAATATTATTAAAATTATATTTTTGACATTTAATATATAAATAAAAAAGATTTATATTTATGAAAATATGTATAAAATGTGGTAAAAATTTAGATGATAATGAATAAACAAGGAACATAAAAAATTATATGACAAAGATTTTTCAAAAGCATATAGGAAAAATGAAAAATATAAACAATACCAAAAACAATATAGAAAATCAGAGATATATAAAGAATATAAAAGAAAATATATGGAAAATTGTTCTTTAACCGAACACTATAAATATATATATTTAAAATAAGGAAATCCGATATAAGAATAAAAAGCTAAAACACAAGAACAAATAACAAAATTAAATCATTTTTCTAATCTTCAACCTTTGTGTAGTAAGTTAAATAGAGATATAAAAAAGAATAATATAGTATGGTAGAAAAAATTTTTTTTAATTCATCAATGCCCCGTGCAGGTAGCACACTTCTACAGAATCTAATGGGTCAAAATCCTGATTTTTATGTAACTCCGACTTCTGGATTACTTGAATTAATTTTTGCAGCCAGAGGTAATTATACAAATTCACCTGAATTTAAAGCACAAGATAAAGATTTAATGAAAAAGGCGTTTCTAAACTTTTGTAGAGAAGGTATGAATGGTTATGTAAACAGTATAACAGACAAAAAGTATTTTATCGATAAAAGTCGTGGTTGGGGAATACATAGGGATTTCTTGTCATATATAATATCAAATCCAAAAATAATATGTATGGTTAGAGATTTGAGAGATATTGTTTCATCAATGGAAAAATTATATAGAAAAAATCAAGAAATCCATAATAATATAATAAACCATAGTGAAATGAAAGGTACAACAACTTCAAAAAGAGTTGATATATGGCTTAATACACAACCAATAGGTTTAGCATTAGATAGAATGAATGATATATTTAAAATGGGCATTAATACAAAGATACATTTCATAAGGTTTGAAAATTTGCTTAATAGACCAGATGAAACAATGAATAAAATTTATGATTATTTAGAAATACCACAATATAAACATGATTTTAATTATATTGAACAACTTACTGTTGAAGATGATGAAGTATATGGTATATACGGTGACCACAAAATTGAAACAAAATTAGCCACTCTAAAACACAACTATGAAGAAATACTGGGGAAATCTTTATCTGATAAGATAAGAAATAATTACGCTTGGTATTTTGGGAATTTCGGATACTAAAAATTACGAACCTTTTATAACTTTGTTATAATCAATTCCTTCCGAAAAATAATAAACTCTGTAGATATAATCAGTATCGGTTGATTTTATATACTGAATATCTGCGTATTTATCAACGAGTAGGATGACTTTATTGTTACCTCTCTTAAAAGAGATAACAATTTCATTGTCTTCGTTCTTAGATATTTTTGGGGAATTAATAAGACTGATTAAGTTGTTAGCAACTTCCAGAATATCTTTATTAGAAAAACCACATTCTTGATATATTTCATACAATCTTTCCATAAGATTATATATTCTATTTCAAGAGTCTTTTTAGCTTAATTTCTCTTAATTCTGGTCTTTTTTTCCATTCTTCTTCTGTATAATTCTGACCATTAATGAAATAAAATTTATAAAAATAATAATTAAGAAATTTTCTTTTTATATAGGCTGGACCTTCTATTCTGTGTAATTCGTTATTCTTTAAATAGTATTCACTGATACCTTCATTAAAGTCTTCAATTAAAATATATGTTATACTACTTACATTTTCTACAATGAAATCATTTGCTTCTTTTCTACTTTTAAAATTACCAACTATATAGGACTTTCCTTTAACTACAAATTCTTTAATATCTTCTAATGATGCAGAAGTATCTATTGTAGCATAAATACCTTTCAAAAATTCTATTCTGTAATATTCGGTCATGATTAAATTTTACCGTAATCTCTCTTTCTAATTTTTTGTAAAATTACTAATTATTTATCAGATAAAAAAATTCTACTCAATTTATCCCTTCTTTTCTCAGCCTTTATTTTTGCAATTTGTTGGTATGACCATTTTTTACCTTCATCTGTCATAAGATATTTCTCATGTTCTCTTGCACAAGCGGCTAATTCATACATTTGTTTTTGACAAGCCAACTGTTTTAAATGTCTTATTTCTTCTAAAGTTAATATCTTTTTAACTTCATTATTATTGACTTCCATTATTCTTCTTTATATTTGATATGAATAAAAATTCCATATATTTATCCATTGCAATCTTCACATCTTCTGATTTTTTATAATCATACTTATCTGCATATCTTTTCATTATATCGCCACTTATTTGAATCATGAATTTTAATGGTGATTCTGATTTTGCCATTATTTGTAAATATTCATCAAAAATTGATTGTGAAAATTTTGATGAATCTTCTTCTACCATATCATAGTCCATTTTATGTTGATCTAACATATAATCATAGAAATCATAAAACGGTTTTACTTCTTGTAAAAAATTGTTTAGTTCGTTTTCTGGATATTTTCCTTCTAAGAATTCTTTTAATTCTTTTAAATTTTTAGCTCTTTTCATATAGTGATTTGTATGTTCCTTTTATAAATTTTTCAATAACTGTTGGATAAAATTTCATTTCTAATTCATGAACTTTATGTTTTATATCTTCCCAAGTATCTTCAGGATTTATTTTTATTACTTTTTGAAAAAATACTTGACCTCTATCATATTCTTCATTGACTATATGAATTGAAATTCCAGTTTTATCTTCACCAGATTTTTTAACAGCTTTGTGTACATTATCACCATACATTCCTTGACCACCAAACTTTGGCAAAAGTGCTGGATGTATGTTTATTATTTTATATTGATATTTCTTACAGAAATTAGGTGGTATTCTATCAAGATAACCAGCCAATATTATATAATGTACATTGTGTTTAGTGAGTATCTGATCCATTTCTTTATACCATTTTGTATAATATAACGGTATTCTATATCTTCTTAGTCTTTTTATAACACCAGCATTCTCGTTATTAGTGATTACACAAGATACATTTGCATCTAAAAAGGGCTCAAAATACTGAATTATATTCTCAGCATTTGAACCCTCTCCTGATGCAAATATTGCAATATTTATGGCGTTTTCTAACTTATCTAATCTCATTTCTAAGTTTTTATTTTTATATATTAGAAATGAATAAGTCTAATGAAAATGTAAAACACAATTATTAGCACCTGTTGCATTCTTGAAATTCGTTCCACTCACATCAGTTTTTCAAAACTGTTAGGATAAAAAACAACCATCTTCCATATAAATTATTCTATCTGCACATTTTTCAACAAACTCCATATCGTGTTCAATTATTAAAATTGCAGCATTATTTGATAATTCTTTTATAAATTTCATAATTTCAATTTTACTTTTTTTATCAACACCAGCAGTTGGTTCATCTAATAATATTAATTTAGATTTTGAAAACACTGAACAAATTTTTAATTTTGCTTGTTGTCCAGTCGATAATTCAATACACATTCTATCATAATCAACATTCGGTAAAAATCTATGAAGTTTATCAAGTGCTTTGTTTTTTATGTATCTTCTTAATTTAAAATTAAAAGAATCTTTAAACATCCCAAATTTTTCACCATCTTTATCCCCATCTCGTTCTTCAGAAAACTTTGTGCTTTCTAAAATGGATAGTGTTTCAAATATTCCTCTATCTTGAAAAGTTCTACTAATACCCAAATTAGCAATTTGATGTGGTTGTAAATTAGAAATTTCAATATCATTAAAAATTATTTTACCAAATTGTGGTTTCAAGAATCCAGATATTGAATTAAATAGTGTCGTTTTTCCACAACCATTTGGTCCAACAATAGCAACTATTTCATTAAAATTAACTTTTAATGAAACATTTTTCACAATAACATTGTGATTTCTTTTAATTATTATATTTTGTATATCTAAAATAGTCATAAATTAATGTTAAATCCCACCCAAATTTTTTATTTCTTCTTTCCGTGTTTCTAATAGGCATTTGTGGTTAATAATCGCACTGTATATACACGCAAGCCGTTAGCAACAATTAAAGAATACCGTTGCACATAGTTTCGGATTTTTTAAATAATTCATCAGCCCTGTTTTTACGCTTCTTTTCATCCCAAATATAGGCTGAGGGGTTTAGTGTAAACAATAATTTCCTAATAAGAACGAGTTTTATTGATGTAACTATTGGTTTTATTGATTATATACAGATTAAGCAAATAAAAAAGAAAAGAGGGAATATATCCTATCTCAAAGATAAGTCGCTTATATCCCACCCAAGTTCAGATGGGTGGATTTTACGCTCCGTTTTATAAATGTTTTTTATTAACAAAAATATATTGTGCTATTTTGTGAATAACATTTCTGCATATATAAGAGAGTTATGTGCCATTAAAACCAAGAGGACATTTCACCACTAAAACAATCATTACCCCAAAGTCTTGGTTCTTGTTCATATGAAGTTTGATTTTCTGTTGATTTTGGAATATCTCTTAGAAATCGTTGTTTTCTTTCATATAAAACATTAATTCTATCATGAACATCTTTATCTAATTTATGTTCTGTATTGCGTTCTAACCAGTAAAAATACGGAATCCTATAATTCCAAATATTATTCGCATCTACATCATAGTCTCCAGCTAACAAATCTTCAACTAATTCACCTTTATATTTACCAAAATCAAATCTTGTACTTAATGTAATAATCATAATATTAATATTAACGGCACATAACACGGTATATATGTTATACGCCAATGAAGTGTTGTACTTAATTTTAAACTTTGTGGTTAGGTGTACAACACATATACCCAACCGTTATGCTTCATTGCTCTTGAACCTTGCATAAAGTTCCTGTATAGTATCAATCATTTCGTAAGTGTGTATATTCTGCCACCTATCATAACTTGTATGTTTCCAGTTATCTACTATCCAACCACCAAAGATGCCTACCTCTGGCAACGAAAGCATAACATCGTGTATAGCACATTGCTGTTCGTTCTTCTTATTTTCCATTTTACTATATTTTAAAGTTTGTAATTCTAATTAACATCCGTGTAAGCAACGTGCCATACACGCAGCCGTTAGCAACCATTTAGGATTGTTCAGTCAATACACCTAAGTTGTTATCCCAATTTTCTTCTATCACTACTTTTGTGGTTTTCTTACTGCTTTTCACTTTTTTCCATCGTTTACCAAAGCACCAAAAATATGCTCCATTTGGTACATCAGATAAACGGTTGCTAACAACAGGTATCCCCAATTGCTTGCATTTTTCTTCGGTTGATAATTCTTCTGTATTCATAATTTTGTGCTCCTATTTAAGTTTTTTACTAATTTATCGCAACTGTTCATACCTGTGGACGTTAGCAAACATTTATAAAACATTGTACGTATCAATAAAGTAGTCAGTATCATAGTTGTTATTTTCTTCTGAAAGTTCTTTTATCTTTTTTTCAGCATCTTCTCTATTAGCATATATTTCTACTATTTCACGATAACAACCATGATAATCTACACTCTTCGATTCTATAATAACATGAACCTTATCTAAACGTTTGCTAACATCAGATATATTCAAGTTTTTATCTGTGAGTTGTTCAAATGTTTGTATGTTTTTAAGTTTCTTTTCCATAATTAAATTTTATTTCTATATATTAAAATAAAAACCTGAAATATATCTGCAATCGTTAGCAACAATAAAAATTTCTTACTGTGTGCTTTGAATGAATATTTTATATAATTCTCTTGTTGAATAAGCATCACCTTTAT
>Ga0172375_10001441_pt1 | contig 38319 bp, 43 predicted proteins | sample LakKiv1m_FD_114537 | JGI IMG/M metagenome (GOLD analysis project Ga0172375, IMG submission 114537) | Freshwater microbial communities from Kabuno Bay, South-Kivu, Congo - kab_092012_11.1m | ecosystem: Environmental > Aquatic > Freshwater > Lake | place: Democratic Republic of the Congo... | reverse complement strand
TTTCTCGTATTCGTCAATGTGTTGATGTCGCAATCAAATTTAATCGTAAAATCTGTTTTTTAGGTCGATCAATGAGAGAAAATACAAAAATAGCTGCCAGTATTGGTTATTTACCAATACCGCAAAGTCTTTTTATTAAAGAGGAAGAGGTTGGTCGATATCCGCCTCAAAAAATTTGTTTAATTGTAGCCGGTTCGCAAGGTCAGTATGGATCAGCTTTATCAAAATTAGCTGATCGACAGAACAAAAGCGTTGCGGTTAAATCAGGCGATAAAATAATTTTTTCATCAGATCCGATCCCGGGCAATGAAAATGGAGTTTATGATACGATAGAACAGTTAGTCGAAGAAGGGGCTGACGTGGTCTACACTGATATTGCCGATCAACTTCATTCATCGGGACACGGAAATCAAGAGGATCTTAAATTTTTGATAAGGTTTACCAATCCCAGATACTTCATTCCTATTGGTGGCACAATCCGACATCAACGTCAGTATGAAAATTTAGTCGAACAGTTGAATTATAATAAAAAAGACGTTTTTTCGCTAAACGAAGGTGAAACAATTTGGTTTGTTAAAAATAAGGCTTATAAGGGTGACAAAATTGAAACAAAAAATATCTATGTTGACGCTTATGGAATAGGAGATGTTGGTAGTGTTATTCTTCGGGACAGAAAAACACTAGCCACTGATGGAATTGTTTTTGCATTATCGATTGTTGACAATAAAGGAATGTTGCTGGGTCTTCCGAAAATTTTTTCCCGAGGTTTTGTTTTTGAAAAAGAAGAAAATAAGTTATATTCAGAAGCAGAAAAAATTGTAGAAGGCGTTTTTAAAGTAAAAAATGATAAACCCTCCTTCGCCAACCTGCCTGCCGGCAGGCAGGGAGCTTCGGAGGGCAAGGCATTTGATGTCGGAAAAATGCAATATGAAGTGATAAAAAATCTAGAAGAATTTTTTAGAAAAGCAACTGGAAGAAAACCACTAGTTATGGCGGAAGTGATTCAACTTTAAATATGAGTTCCCTCCCAAACAGCCTCAAAAACATTTCCCTGTTCTTAGAACGTCTTCCTGGTATTGGTGAAAAGACAGCTAACAGACTGGCCTTTTTTTTACTTAATTTACCAGAAGAAGATTTAAAGGAATTTGCCGAAAACATCAACAGTCTAAAATCGAAAACAAAACTTTGCAAAAACTGTTTCAATTTCACAGAAAATGAAATATGTGAAATTTGTATCAGTAAAACACGAGATCATTCTGTGATTTGCGTTGTAGAGACAGTTTTAGACCTGCTTTCTTTTGAGCAGGGAAGAATTTATAACGGAGTCTATCATGTTCTTCATGGAAAAATTGATCCTTTAAATCGAGTCGGACCGGATGATATCAAAATAAATGAATTAATTAATCGAGTTGGGACAACCTTCGCCAACCTGCCTGCTGGCAGGCAGGGAGCTATGGTAGTCAAGGAAATAATTCTTGCGACGAATCCGGATATGGAAGGAGAAGCGACGGCGGTATTTATTAAGAATAAGTTAAAAGTTATAAGTGAAAAATTAAAAATTACCAGATTAGCATACGGACTTCCGATGGGGGCCAACCTTGAATATGCCGACTACATGACTTTGAAAAAAGCGATAGAGGGAAGGAATAAATTTTAGAGAAGTTTTTTAAGTTCTTGTTCAATCAAAGGGGCGATTGATATTTCTTTAAGTTTAGAAAATTTTTGCTCCGGTTTTAATGTAATAGTATTACTCATAAATATTTTTTCAATTGGGCTTTTTGAAAGAATTATTTCTGTATTTGGAGAAAAATCATGATGGACAACACAGGCAAGTACCCGCTTAGCTCCCCGCCTAAGGCAAAATTCGGCCGCGTGAACCAAAGTACCACCAGATGTGATAATATCGTCGACTAATATACAGGTTTTATTTCTAACTTTTCCATATAAGTTAAGAGCCTTTGATTGATGAATTTTATCTAAATTTCTTTTTTTTTCAATCACCGCGATGTCAACATTATTGGTGTGAAAAAAATTATCTGCAAAAGTTTGCGCTCTTTCTACTCCGCCTTGATCCGGCGATACAATAGCCACTTCTTCTGTATTTTTATTATTTTTTAAATAATGAGCTACTTCCTTACCCAATATTGAAAAAGTGGAAATATTTTTGAATGGAATTGAAAAAATTCCTTCTGTTCCATCGTCATGAAGATCAAAAGTATAAATCTGATTAAAACCGATGGTTTCAAAAAAACGAATAATAACATTAACTGAAATCGATTCTCCGGTTCTGTGTCCGCGATTTTGTCTTGCATAACCAAAATAAGGAATAAAAGCAATAATTTTTTTCGCTTCCATTCGTTTCAGGGCATCAGCAAAAAAGAATAGTTCCATCAGATGGGTGTCAGTCGGATTGGCAGTCGGTTGAATAATTACACAAACTTCATCCTTAACTTTTTCCTGAATAGTAACTTTAACTTCTGAGTTGTCAAAGTGAATTGTTTCGGCTTTAGAAAGAGGAAGTTTTAGAAGTTTGGAAACTTCGTTTGATAACTTAGGATTAGCAGAACCTGTAAATAATTTAAACATATAACATTAGCCTTGTTGTTGCTGACCAGATATTTCTATCAATTTTTTAGCTGCCAATTCTTGAGTTTTTTTGACAGCTTCATTAATAATTTCGGCTATTCTATTTTCTACAATCCCGTCAACTTCGATTGTCTCAATTATTTGATCGCCGCGAATAACTACTTTAACGCCATTTTTCTCAACAACTACTTCTTCCTGTTGCAACGCTGCCTGCATTTTTTGTGCTTGCTGTTGTAACTTCTGCAGATCTCCTAACGCTCCAAAGGGGTTTAGCATATGTATAAATTAGTTCTAATTTTTAATATTAAGTTAAAAGTTAAAATTTAAAAGTCAAAATTAAAAAGTTTAAAACTTTAGACCTGCCTGCCGGCAGGCTTTTTACTTTAACTTCTGATTTTTGCCTTTTGACTTTTGAATTGAAATTATTTTTTCCCTTCTATCTTATTGTAGAACTCAATAAGAGCAATTTCAACTGGTAAAGAATCAATAGGTGTATTTCGTAAATTTTGATAAGCTTCAATTAGCAATTTCGTCAATAAAGAAATTTCGCATAGCGTTAAAGATGTTTTTTCCTTCTCGTTTTCTATAATCTTATTTTTAATCAACAGCTGAAAATGTAGTTGATTAAGTATATCTTCGATAAGATTTTTAAAATCTCCGCCATTTTGAGAAAATTCGTTTATCCAGACCAAGGTTTTTTTTAGATCTTTTCTCTCAATAATTTCAATTAAATCATTTCTGCCCCTTATTCCTAAAAATTTTTCTATTCCTTCAATTGAATTAATTTTTTGAAAAGTAACTTCCTCTAAAATTTTTGCTGCATCTCTAAACGAGTTTTCACTATGACTGGCAATTAATTTTAATAAGTCTTCTTTAAAATCAATATTTTCACTTTTTGAAATTCTTTTTAACATAGAATATATATCGGTAGCGTTCGCTTTTCCAAAATTAATCTTTAAACAACGGGAAACAATAGTTTTAGGAAGCTTTTCTAAATTAGTAGTTGCTAAAACAAATATTGCGGATTTAGGAGGTTCTTCTAAAGTTTTTAAAAGTGCATTAAATCCTTCACTTGTTATCATATGTGCTTCATCAATAATAAAAACCCGGTAACCACCTGACATGGGAAGAAATGAAGTTTCACGAATCAAGTTTTTTATTTCTTCAATTCCCCTATTTGAAGCGGCATCCATTTCAATAACATCGGTGGAAGAAGATAACGAAATACTTTGACAATTAGCACATTTATTGCAGGGCTCATAAGATTTAGATTTACTTGAGGGATTAATAGAGAATTTATTATTAAGGCAGTTAACGGCTTTAGCAAGAATTCTGGCGGTTGATGTTTTTCCAGTCCCCTTTTGTCCTACAAAAAGAAAAGCATGGGGTAATGTTGAAGATGAAAGTATTTTGTCCATCATTTCCCTACTCTGCAGATTATCAATTTCTTTAATAGTTTTGGGACGATACTTTAAATAGAACATATTAATTTAACAAGTTCTCTATTCCATGTTTTATCAATCCGTTAATCATTTCATCTACCCGCTTATTACGTTCAGCTGCAAGTAAAATAACCAAGGGGTAACAAATAACCACTTCACCTAATAAAGTTTCTTTTTCCCCAATGTCTTCATTATATTTAAAAGACAAAATTGGTAAGGCTTCTTTTTCGTTTTTATATTTTTCCGAATAAATTCTCATTTTATTTTTGCCCACAAAAATAACATTTAATAAGTATTTTGAATTAATCTGTTCTTTTTCAAAAATGCTTTGCGTAAAAACCTTTATTTCCTGACGATCGATTTTATAACGTGATGAAGAAACAATATTAATCATATTCTTTTGTAAATTTTTTTAAAAACTTTTCTATGCTTCAAAGATCGATTTTTCTTTCTTTCTTTCTCTTCTTCTTTTCTTTTTAAAGAAGGTTTTTTATAAAATTGTTTTTTTCTAAGTGTGTCAACAATTTCTTCATCAATAAAAGAACGAGTGAATTTTCTAAACATACTGTCTTTTGATTCACCTTTTCTTTTTATCACTAAAACCATAAATTATTACGCCTCCCTTCAAATATGAAATAACAAATCACAAATAACAAATGTCAAATCAAATCTAAATATCAAATGTTTAAATATTGAGACTTAATTTATCATTTGTCATTTATCATTCTATTATATGTTTTTTACTATTTCAATGATTTTATTTAATGATAAGGGAGTTGGAATAAGTTTCGGATTGCCTGATGAGCCGTTAAGAAGCATATGTCCGGAAATATGAAAAAACCAACTTCCTTTTTTATCAATTTTTTGAATATTTTCATAAACTGGTCTTAAGCTTAACTTTTTATCGGGTAAAGTTTTTATTCTAGTAAAACCTTTATCCGGGTGACGTCGGATTACAAGATCGAACCCTTTTTTTAAAGCCAATTTAATTACTTCTTCATTCTTAGTTTCGACGGCTAATGATTTTCCTAAATAAGATTTAAAAACGAAACCATTTTTTATCTCTTCTTCGGCGTCGACCTTATTTCTAAAAACAATTAAAACAGCTTCTAATAATAAAAAAATATTTTCCATGAGTTTTGTTTCATCACGAATAATTACCTTTAACCCATCAACAAGTTGGCGAATCATGAAGTCATATCGGTCCGAATCAGGCTCAAAATAAAAAACTTCAGCAAAATGGTCGGTAGAATTTACATATTCGACAATTTTTTCTATTGCTTTAATTTCTTTTGTTGAAATTAAATCTTTACCAATAAGATATTTAAATACAAGTTTTGTTGCCGATGTATAATCGTCGGTTTGATGATGATCAAATAACCCTAGACCGGTATCAACGTGAATAACATTTTTATCACTATCGGGCAATTGATCGTCTAATGTCGTTCCTGATGGAACTAATTTTATTTGAGCACTATTCCAATCAGTTAAATATTTTTTTATTAACCAAGCAGATGCGATAGCGTCAAGATCAGGAGATAAGTGCGTAACAATAGTTTTCATAATTATAACTCAAAAATCAAAAGGTAAAAGTCAAAATTTAAATTCAAAAGTAAAAAGTATAAAAAAACTTTTTAATTTTTACTTTAACTTTTGATTTCTAACTTTTTACTTTTAACTTTTCCAAAAGCTCATCAATCGAAATTGTAATTGACTCTTTCTCATCCCTCTTTTTATACTCCACCCTCTCCCCCGTCCTTTTTGACACTACCAATCTAACTGGAATTCCAATCAGATCGGCATCAGAAAATTTTTCTCCAGCAGTAACTTCTTCCCGATCATCAAAAAATACCTCAATATTATTATCTTTAAGAACATTGTAAACTTTGTGAGCTTTAAGATTAATTTCTTCATTTTTTAAATCAAGTCCAACTAAATGAACTTGAAAAGGCGCGACTGTTTCTGGCCAAAGAATTCCCTTATCATCATGAAGTTTTTCAACAATCACACCCATGATTCTAGAAGGGCCAATCCCATAACAGCCCATATATATTGGTTTCTGTTTTCCGTCTTGATCGATAAATTTATAGCTAAACGCATCGGTAAATTTAGTATAGAGAGGAAAAATATTCCCCACTTCAGCTGCTTTTTTTACCTGGTATTTTTCATTGGTTTCCGGATATAAATCTCCTTCTTTAGCAACTTTTATATCATAAAATTCTTTTGGCAAGGGAAGATCTCTTCCAAAATTAACATTAGTTAAGTGATAATCAGTTTTATTGGCTCCACATTCAAAATTTAAACGATTATTAACTGATTCATCAATATATACTTCAACTTCTTTTGGTAAATTTAAGATACCGGCATAACCAACTTCAGCTCCGGTTATTTTTTTCACGACTTCTTTTGAGGCAAGTTTTAGAGCTTTACATTTTGCTATTTTCCTTAATTTATCCTCATTAATATCATAGCTTCCGCGAACAGCGGCCGCAATTATTCTTTTATCATCTGTTTCAAAGATCAAAGTTTTAGTGGTTTTTTCTACGGGAATTTTTAAATAATCAGCCAGTTCCTGAACGCCGATAATTCCTTTTCCCAAAACATCTTTTTTTAGCAACATCTTCCTGTCTTTTTCTACAATTTTTGGAGCGACACTTGGAGCGACTTCGCGATTATAATAGATATTTTTACTTTTAACAAAAAAAATCATATCTTCTCCGGTTTCGCAAAATGTTTGAAATTCATGGGAATAATCATCGGTAAAAGAACCGCCAGAGGCTAAAACAATCACTGTTTCATCTTTAAGTCCCAACTTTTCAAAAACTTTAAAATACACTTCTTTAGATTTTTCATAGTATTTTTTAAAATCTTCAACAGTTGTATGAAAACTATATAAATCTTTCATACGGAATTCTCTTCCCCTTAGCAATCCTGATTTGACTCTTGGTTCACTGCGGAATTTAGTCTGAATTTGATATAGGGCGAAAGGAAAATCTTTATAGCTTAAATTAAATTTTTGGCCTAGTGGGACAACCACTTCTTCATGGGTTGGATTTAAGACATATTCTGCTGCATTTTTGGCCTCGGCAAATTTATTAGCTGGGGTTGTCTTCATTAAAATATCTACTGTTTTAAGTCTTCCGGTTTTTTCCCAGGTAGACATTGGAGCGAGAGATGGCATAAAGACTTCATTGCCGATTTTATCCATTTCTTCTCGAATGATATTTTCAATTTTATTTAAGACTTTTAGACCTAAAGGCAAATAAGTATAAACTCCAGCCATTACTTGATCTATAAAACCGCCTTTTATAAGAAGAGTAGCATTAGCTGAATCATATTTTTTTGAGTCCCTTTTTGTCTTACCGAAAAGTTTCGAATAAAGCATATTAGAATTATAGCTTATTCTTTTATTTTTTGGAGAACTTTTTTTAGGACATCTCTGGATGTTATATTAGAAGTATCGATAACCAAATCATAATTTTTTGGGTCAACAAAATCGTTCCGTTTATAAATTTTTTTTAACTTATTTAACCAATTTGACTGACGTTCCTCAATCCTTTTTTTTGCCTCATCAATACTGATTTTTTCCCTATTGGCAAATCTTTTATGGCGAATTTCATCTTTGCATATTAGCAATATTTTTAAAACATCTGGCAGATCCTGAGCCATTATGCCCGACATCCAGCCATCAACGATCAAATTTCCGGGTGCATTGATCATATCGCGAACTTGATAATCAATCTTTTTTGTCAGTTTATCATTTTGCTCTTCAACCTGTTCTAAATTTAACAGATTTTTTTTTACGTAGTCACGAAATAGCTGTCCAGTCATAAAAATCGGCCAGTGCAACTCCTTTTGAAGATTTTTTAGAAGAGTACTTTTACCGGTACAGATCTTTCCCGAAATTGTTATTTTATTAATGGTCATATCCGATTTTATCTAATACTTTTCCAAGTGTTTCCAGGGGGCCAGTTTTATAAGTATCAATAACTAAATCAAAATATTTGTTGTGCCAAAAATCATAATTTCCGTATAGTTTTTGCCACTTGGTAATATTCTCTTCTTCTCTTTGTTTGATCCATTGTTTTGCTTGTTTGACCGAAACATTGTCTCGATTAGCTACCCTATCGACACGAATATCATCATGAGAACAAACTAAAAGAACTTTTAAGATATCTTTATGATTGCGAGCAAAAAATCCGGCCAACCAAGCTTCATAAATTATTTTTTTCCTGGTTTTAAGCACCTGTTCAGTCGCATCATCAATTTCTTTTTCGTGTTCGTCTGAACGAGATAAGGCTCCTTGTTCATTTTCATGAATTTTATTTTTTTTGTCAAACTGTCTTTGTATAGTTCCAATATTAATATGTTCCCAACCGAGGGTACGTACAAGGTTCTTTGTTAGAGTAGTGGTTCCGACGGCAATTTTTCCGGAAACTGTAATTAAACGATATTTAGGATGAAATTGGGTTTGCATATTGTTATTTATTTCTTAAATAGTTTAATAATATCATTAACAGTAATAAGAGCCGCTAAAAATAATAAAATTATAAAGCCAATTAAATTAGTATATTTTTCAAAATCTTTATTGGGTCTTTTTTTAGTAAAGCCTTCATATAAAACAAAGACTAATCGTCCGCCATCTAAAGCAGGAAAAGGAATAATATTGATTATTGCTAAATTCAAAGACAAGAGGGCTAAAAATTCTAAGAAAACATTTCTTCCAAATTTTACCGCTTGTCCAGCCAAATTAGCAATTCCGATTGGGCCGGTAACATCAACATATTGTTTTTTAAAAGTAACAAAACCAAAAAGCATTTTTCCCAGTTCTGAGGCAATTTTAAATGTAATATTAAAAGCTTCAACCAAACCATAATAAGGAGCGCTATACCAAGGATATTTTTTTTCTATAAAAGAAGTCACAGAAATTCCCAAAGGCCCCTCGTTTTTAGGTGGATTTTTTCGAGGGATTATTGTTGTTGAATATATTTTACCATTCCTTTTAAATTCAAGATCAACAATTTTTCCAGCTAATTTTTTAGTTTGAACAATCAGATCGCTGGACGAAGTTAGGAGTACTTGAGAAAATTGGGAATCTTGAGGAATTAATTTGATAATAATATCCTTTTTTTTGAGACCAGCGATTTGAGCAGGTGAATTTTTAGTTACCTTCTCAATAATAACATCATTAGTTGGGACGGGAACTCCTTGAGTTACTAAATAAGAAAAAATAAACCAGCCTAACAAAAAGTTACCGAAGATACCGCCCAGAACAATTAAGGTTTTTTGCCAAGGTTTTTTATTAACGAAAGTTCGGTTTTTATTCGTTTTATTTTTTAATTCATCATATTCTTCACCAAATAATTTAACGAAACCACCAAGAGGTAAAAGATTAATGCTATATAAAGTTTCACCTTTTTTTATTCCAAATAATTTTGGAGGCAGGCCTATCCCAAATTCTTCGACTTTAACACCTATTTTTTTAGCCATTAAAAAATGACCAGACTCATGGACGAGAACAAGAATAGTTAAAGTCAAAATGAAAATGAGTATTGTCATTTTTGTTAAACCTCGAGAATTTCTTTCTCTTTGTTTTTTTTAATGATGTTTATTTCTTCCATAAATTTTAATATCTGAGCGTCAATTTCTTTTTCCAACCGATATTTTTCATCTTCACTCATTTCTTTTTTTTCAAATAAATTTTTAATAATTTTTCGGGAATCATCCCTGTGATTTCTTATTGTAACTTTTTTCTCCTCCACTTTTTCTCCAACAACCCTAATGTATTTTTCTCTTTGTTCGGTATTAAGAGATGGTATTCTAATAATAATTTTTGTTCCTTGAGAAGAAGGCGTCAATCCTAATGGAGATTTTAAAATTGCTTTTTCAATATCTTGAACAATAGACGGATCATAAGGAGTAATAGAAATGGAAGATGCTCCCTCAGTCATTATTGTTGCAAGTTCTAACAATCTTAATTTTGTTTGACCCCCATAGGTCTCGACGATCAAGTTTTCAACTAGAGAAGGTGAAGCGCGACCTGTACGAATAGATTTAAGGTCTTCCTTGAGAGCAGAAACTGTTTTAGTAGCTTGTTGATTAAAGGTAGAAACAATATCCATAATAAAAATGACAAATGATAAAATTCAAATGTCAAATCAATTTTAAATATCAAATGTTTAAAAATTAAAACATTGAATATTTGTTATTGAATTGTTATTTGACATTTAACATTTGTCATTTATTATACTGACCAGCGGACAAATTTGACAACCTTAATATTTTCCCCAAACTTCAATATCGCTTCTTTGATTAAATTACTTATTTTTTTAGATGGATCTCTGATATATTCTTGATTAAGCAATTCTTCATTAGTTTCAGCGCGAGTTGAAGCAACTTGCATTGCCAACTCCTGACCGAGTGTTTGAAATTCTTTATTTCCGGAAACAAAATCTGTTTCGCAGGCCAGTTGAATAAGAGAGGCGACTTTTTTGTTGTGATGGACGTATGAAAAAATTATACCGGCTTTTGTATTACGGCTCGATTTATCTTTGGCTTTGACTATACCCCATCTATTTAACAATATTTTTGCTGCTTTGATATTGTTTTTGGATTCCTCGAGAGCTTTTTTACAAAGAGAAAATGAAATTTCTGTTTCTTCACGAAGTTGTTTTAGTTTTTTGATGTCGTACATGGTTAATTTTTAAAGATTAAATATTAAAAGTTAAATAAATATTAAACGCTTTCATGTTTAACTGTTTAATCCCTGCCTGCCGGCAGGCAGGTTTAACAGTTTATTTAACCTTTAAGACTTAAGATTTGTTTTTAGCTGCTTCTTTTGCTCTTGCTTCTCCGGCCTTAAGATAGCTCGCTGCGTATGCTTCAATTATTTCTTTCAAAAAATATTCAATAGATGTGAGGGAATCGTCATTACCAGGAATAGGATAATCTATTGGGTCAGGATTAACATTGGTATCAGTCACGGCGATTGTGGCTATTTTCATTTCACCCGATTCCTTAACAGAATTTTTTTCCTTCTTTATATCAATAATAAAAAGAGCGTCAGGTAATTTTTTGAGGTTGATAATTCCTCCATAAAATTTTTCTAATTTATTAAGATTTTTATCCAATTTAACCTGTTCATGTTTAACAAATTTGCTCCATTCCCCTTTTTTCTTTTCTTCCTTCATTAAATTAAGTTTCTTTATATTTTTGATAATCGTCTCAAAATTAGTTAATAATCCCGCCGGCCACTTGGTATTAATAAAAAGTAAATTATTTTTTGTGCACAGTTCTTTAGTTAAATTTGAAGCAATTTTTTTAGTACATACGACAAGAAGAACTTTTTCATTTGTTCCTAATTCGGAAACAAACTTTTTTGCTTTTTCAAGATAGTCAGCTGTTTTATTCAGATCGATTATGGAAACTCCGTTTTCGAATGTATATATGTATTTATTGGTTTTTGGATGTACCCTATTGGATTTATGTCCAAGATGCACTCCAGCTTCGAAAAGTTCTTTAACTTTTTTATCATTATCATTCATAAAGTTACATTTTATCAATGAAGACGAGATTTTGCAATTAGATTTTGAGCGATTTTATGAAGTTTTTAAATTCTCCGTTGATTTCCTCATGGGCAAGAGCAAATTCTATAACTGTTTTTAAGTACTCAAACTTGTCTCCTGTATCGTAATATTTACCATTTTCTATGACAACGGCATAAAGAGGAACACCCTCTTTCTTTAGCAGATTAATGGCATCAACCAACCAAATTTCCTTACCTCTTCCGGGTTGGATTTTTTTTAAGGCGGAAAAGATTTCAGGCGGTAAGATATAACCACCATGAGTGGCAATATTTGAAGGCGCTTTATCAATTTCCGGCTTTTCAACTATCTTATTTATTTTGTAAACATTACTTTCTACATGTGTTAGATCGGCAATTCCATATCTTTTCAAATCTTCTTTATTCTCTATTTTTACTCCTGATATAACTATGCCTCCAAATTTTTCGTAAACTTTAATCATCTGGGCAAGTCTGGGCGGCTTAGAATAAATAAATTCATCCCCCCATAAAACGGCGAAGGGTTCATCTTCAATAACCGGTTCGGCCGTTAAAACAGGAGTACCATTTCCATAAGGTCCTTTTTGACGAATATAAATAAAATTGGCCATGCTGGAAATTCTTTGAATTTCTTTAAGTAAATGCTCTTTTTTTCCCTGTAATAAATTTTTAACTAAATCTTCAGAAGGAGCGTCAAAATGATCTTCAATCGCACGTTTGTTGGAACCAGTAATGATAATAATATTTTCAACTTTGGAATCGATGGCTTCTTCAACTACATACTGAATGACAGGCTTATCAACGACTGGTAGCATCTCTTTAGGCATGGCTTTAGTTTGAGGAAGAAATCTTGTCCCGAAACCAGCCGCGGGTATTACGACTTTAGTAATTTTTTTCATTCAAATTTTACAGTAACTTTTTGATTTAATTGAATATTATTAACAGAAGCGGAAAGTTCCGATATGCCAACAGTATCTGAAGTTAAAGTAAAATTAACCTTACCATTTTTATCAGATTCAGTCGTTGACTCCAGCGCTCCATTAATTAATCCCAAATTAGTTGTCAATCTTACCTGTTTTTTGTCTAAGGGTAGATTATTGGCGTTTCTTATAAAAACGTTTACGTCAACCTTACTTCCAACCTTAGCTGTCAGTGGCCAAGCAAAAATTAAAGATGCTGAAGATGACGGATCTGTTGCTGTCGAAGCTTTGGCAAATTTACCAATTTGTTCATTGAATAATGTCCTGGTGATAAAAACTCCAAAAACAGCAAAAAATAATATCATCAAAGCAATAAATTTTTTATCCATATACCAATAGCCTATCAGGAGAAAAGAAGATTGTCAAATAGGGACTAGGGACAGCCTTTTTAAGACATTAATAATTTTTTTGTGTATTATATCTGGTGATAAGATAACTCCATTTTCTACACAATCAATTTTTACCCAACTTTTATTAGTTTTTACAGTTTTTAAATACATATTTTCAACTTTTTTAAGGTAATTAGCATCTTTTTCGTATTGATCTTTTATTTTTCCGTTTAAATATGTTCTTTTATTTTTTTTAGCGATCAATGTTTGAGCTAAAACAAGCGGAACATAAAGAAAAATAACTAAACTTGGTCGTGGAATTCCAAAAACTTCATATTCAAGTGTTTTTACCCAGTTCATAAATTTTTTTCGTTGATTTAGTTTAATTTTTACTGCTTGATAAATTGAAGAGGGAGTGTAACGATTACAAATAACAAGTTTACCTTCACTAATTACTTGCCAGATTTGATCTTTTGACTGCCAGCGATCAGCGGCATAAGGGAAAGAAGCTATGTATGGATTAATCCTGCTGAAATGACCGAATTCTCCGTTAAGAAATCGACCGGCAAAATCACCAAAAAATGTTTTTCCATATTGAGGAAAGTCAAAAGAAGCATGATCAATTTGTTTTTCACTTAAATATTTAAGAAGTAATTCAAGCTGGGTTTTTTTCCCCGAACCATCAGTACCTTCGATTACAATCAGTTTGCCAACTTTTTTTTTAAACATAAAACAGATTATACCGTATCATAAACTAATTGTTTCTCCTGGTTTAGCTTTATTTTCAAAAATAAGTTTAGCCACCTTATCTTCAATCTCATCTCTAATAGTTCTTTCAAGGTTTCTGACACCGAAACGTGGATCATAACCTTTTTTAGAAACTAATTCAATTGTTTTTTCGGAAACGAACACTTTTACTTTATACATTTTTAAAATATCTATCGATGTTTTTTCAACAATTTTTTTAGTTAAAATTCTGATTGATTCCTGACTCAAAGATTTAAAAGTAATTACACCATCAAAACGATTAAGAAACTCGGGAGAGAAAGTTCCTCGCTTTACTAATTGATCAATGAGATTAATTGGACTAATGGGAGAATACAGAATATCAGAACCAGCGTTTGAAGTCGCTATAATAATCAGATTTTTGCAGTCAATTCTTTTACCCATTCCGTCAATAAAATAACCTTCATCAACGATTGTTAAAAAAATATTTATCAAATCACTGTCTGCTTTTTCAATTTCGTCCAGTAATAATACGCCATAACTCTGTTTTTGAATTGCTCTGGTTAGAAGACCAGGATTGTCATTATCTCCTATTAATTTTGGAATATCATATTTTGATTGAAATTCAGACATATCAAAACGGAGGAGATATTTTGATCCTGCTTCAGCTTGATCAGTAAAAAAAACATCGGCAACCGCTTTGGCTGTTTCAGTCTTTCCCACACCGGTTGGACCAAGAAATAAAAATGAAGCTAAAGGTTTTTTTCTTTTGCCTATAAGTAAAAAAGAACGTCTTAAAACTAAAGACAATTTTTTTATTGCTTCATCTTGCTGAATAATTCTCGAAAATAATAACGTTTCCAGACTCAAAAGCTTTTCTTTAATTTGCTTTGTAATAGAGGTCGGAATGTGTGTTTTTTCAGTAAGAACAATGTTAATCGTTTCAGGAGTTACTATTTTTTGCTTCGTATATACACAGGCCGAATCTAAAAGATCAACGGCTTTTTCAGGAAAAGGAATAGAGGTTAAATAAAATTCGCTTTTATCAATTACTTCTTTGACGGTTTCATAAGGAATATAAACTCTATAAAGGGATTCAAAAAAATAAACTGCTTCCAGTAAAATATTTTCAGCTTCCTTTTTTGAAATCTCATAAACGTCAATTTTATTGAAAATACGGCTAATTTTTTCATTTGAGTAGACAAAATTCTGAAAAGCAAAGGGAGTCGTTATTCCTATTATCTGAATAAAATTACTTTTAACAAATTTTTCAAGGGAAATCGTAAGATTTATTTTTCCTTCTCCATCAGAGATATATTTGTCAATATTATCAATAAAAAGGATAATATTTTTTGCCTGTTCGGCTTCTTTTAATAAGTCTTCAAAAAAATTTTCTCGCTTTTTTTGATCAACAAACTCATTGAGAATTTTTTCCATATTTAATTTTAGAATTCTTCGATACATAATGAATGTATTGGTTTTTCCGAGATATATTTTTTTCGCTAAAGCGTCTATAATCGTGTGTTTTCCAACTCCTTCTTCGCCTACAATAATTACATTACTTCCTACGGATTTGATTAAAATTCGTTCAATCTCAGAAATTTCTTTTTCCCGGTCGACAATATTTTTAATATGAGAAAGATAGGAAGAAGTTGCCAAATCAGTAGTATATTGATCAAGAGTTGGAGTATAACCAACAGCCCAATCACGGGCTAAAGGAGGGTAAAATAATAAATTTTGCAATTTCCACCAGGTAATTTTTTTAAGATGTTGTTTGTAGTATTCTTCAAACCATTTTTCCACTTGAATAGAGCTTTCATTATTTAGTAGATGAGTTTCAATAAATTTTTTTTTGATAACATCTTTTTTTTCTTGGACAGTTTTTTGAGTAAGAGATAAAAAATAAAAAAATGGCAGAAAAAGGAAAAAAGATAAGGCGATAAAAGGAAGCAATATTATAAATATTGTTTGTAAAATAAAATAAAAAGCAATAATGGAAAGTCTCATTATTGCACCAATGGAACAAGAAATAAAATTGAAAGCAAAACGATTGAACCAATCAGAAAAAGAAAAACCTATAAAAGTTTTTTTAATTACGAGATTTTTCCAAGGATGAAATAAGGTTTTTAATAATGTTGAAATTGAAAAAAAATAAGGAAGAAAAATAAAAATATTAATGACAGCTTCACCAAAATCATGAAGATTAGTTTGATAATATTGCCAAAAATTTTTTCTCATAATTTGAGTATATATAAATTTTAATTACGAAACAATTGGAAACAAACAGAAGATAATGTAATATTTTTGTATGAAAAAAAAGACAATTGTCATCCTTCATTCTGATGCTAAAAGGAAATATTTTATTTCAGAAGAACATTATAAAACCGAACTGGAAGTTTATGAACGAGCAAAAGTCATAAAAAAACATCTTATAGCCTTAGGATATAATGTTTTATCTTTACCGGGAAATTATAACTCTTTAATTAAATTAAAAAAAATCAATCCATATTTAGTGTTGAACCTAGTTGATTCGGTTTATGGAAATGAAGAACTAATTTCTCTGGTTCCGGCAGTTTTACAGATGTCAAGCATTCCATATACAGGCGCAAATATATTGGGTCTATCTCTTAATGCAAGCAAATTTCTTACAAAAGCTATTTTAAGGCAGTCCGGGATACCAGTACCGAAATTCCAATTATTTATTAACCAAAACACCAAACTAGATAAATCATTAAATTTTCCTTTAATTGTCAAGCTAAACGAATCTCATGGAAGTATGGAAATTGATCAGGGAGCCGTTGTTGAAAATGAAAAATTGCTTAATAACAGAATTAAATATTTGGTAAATAAGTATGGACAGTCGGTTATAGTTGAAGAATATATTAAAGGTAAAGAAATAACCGCCCTGTTTATTAATACTGATAAAAAAAAGATAATTTTAGCCGAAGAGAGAATATTTTTTAAAAAACAAAAATATCCTCTTTATGATTATGAAGCAGCTTGGGGTGAAAAAGAAATATATGACTGTCGTCCTTATAAGTTAAGCAAAGTTTTAAGAGAAAGAATTATTCAAGCGTTTGATTTGCTTCATTTTAAAGACTATGCCCGATTTGAAATTATTATTGATAAAAAAGAAAACCATTATTTTATTGATCCGAATGCAAATCCTGCTTTTGGCCCATACGGAACAACAAGTGGCCCTTTTGGATATTTGCTTCATATGAACAACATACTTTTTACTGATGTTTTAAAGGACATAATAAGCAATGCCCGTCTAAGGTTTCATAAACAATTTTGAAAAGATACTCTTGACTTTTTTAGAAAATAATAGATAATTTTTTTAGTTTAAAATGATTAAAAATAAAAAAAGAGTTATCAGAAGAACAAATTCTAGAAAGATAAGTAAGATTTCTTCAAAAATAAAATATAAAAAAGAATTAACGATTTATATTTATAATGTTGTTGAAGATGAGTGGTCATTTCTTTCCTCAATTCAGCCAATAGAAAAAAGATACCAAATGATCTACGAATGCAATTTATCCGCAGAATGTTATTTATTTGCCAATGCATCTGAAACAGAATTTATTTATATTTCACCGATTGAAATAACCAATGCTTTTAAAAATTATTTTCAGTCGATTACTTCAAATAAAAAAGTAGAAATTTTTATTCCACAAAACAGAACAGGATTAATTTGTAAAGATTTATACAACGATAAAGAATTATTCGGGAATATCATTCGAAGGGCGAAAAAATCCAAAAAAGTAAAATTAGTTGGATATGCTACTTCTCCCGAATTTCTAGATCTAAAAGAAAGAATGCTTCAGTTGGGAATCGACGTTAGTACGCCGGAATCACCTGAAATAGAAAATGCCTGGACGGTAAATTTTTTTGGCAGTAAAAGCGGAATTCGTCAGTTGGCACAACAATCACGGGCTGTTGAACCAGATTTTATCATGCCTGAAGGAATTATTTGTGTTGGTCGTCTTGATGCCGCAAAAATTGCCGCCAATCGATATATCAATGAAAAAGGCGTCGTTTTAAAAACCAATAAGGGATCAGGTGGACAGGGAGTATTAATTTTTCGTGAAGGCGAATTGCCAAAAGATTATAAATCTTGTGAAAAAAGAATTTATGAACTGTTGTCAGAAGATGGTTATTGGGAAAGATTTCCTATTATTGTTGAACAGTTGATTGAAGTTGATTATTTGTTGCCAAATGTTTTTCCTAATATTGAATTTAAGATATACAAAAACGGAAAAATTGAGATGCTTTATTATTGTGTAATGATGGTTACCAAGGAAGGGAAATATTATGGACTTGATATTCATGAAGATGTTATCAAAGAAAGACTTGCTGCCAGAATAATTGATACTGGTTATTATATTGCTGAACAGTATGCAGAAGCCGGTTATCGAGGACATTTTGACATTGATATGATTGCAGCGAAAAACAGCCATATATTTGTATGCGAATCAAATACCAGAAATACTGGCGGGACAGATATCTATAAATTGGTTTATGATCTTTATGGTGAAGATTTTTTGTCCGATGTTTATGTTCTTAACAGAAATAATTATGAATTTAATAATCAAGAAAACATAAATTTAAAAAAATTATTAGAAGTATTAAAACCAACCCTTTTTGATAAAAAAAAGAAGGAAGGATTAATAGTATCATCATACGAATATTTAAGAAATAATATTTTTATGTATACAATATTAGGAAAAAACAAAAAAAGAGCCTATGATATTCAGAAACAACTTTATAAATTACTTGAGGTTTTTGGTCAGCCTAAATTTTAAACCTTCTTTCTAATATGAACATCGTATTTTTATATAATGTTCGTCATATTTATGACGATTCAATAGGCTATAGAAATCAATTAGACAGGGATTTTGACGATCCTATTACGACTAAATGGCAGATAAAACATTTGAAAAGTTTGGGATTCAATGTCATATCGATCGAAGCAAACGAGAAGGCTTATTTTAAGCTTTTTAGACTTCGAAAAAAAATCGACCTAGTTTTTAACGTGGCCGAAGGAATAAACGGCAAAGATCGCGAACTTCAAATGCCAGCCATGCTCGAAATGCTTCAAATTCCCTATACCGGTTCATCTCCGTTAACTCATGCATTTTCGCTAAATAAAGCAAAAGCAAAGGAAATTTTTTTAGCAAATAATATTCCTACTGCAAATTTTCAAACGGTAGAAAACATAGATTTTACACTTAAAAAAACATTAAAGTTCCCACTAATTGTTAAGCCGGTCGCTGAGGGATCTTCAATGGGTATCACGAATGAAAGTGTTGTTTATGATGATATATCTTTAAAAAAACAGGTAAAAAAGATTTTAAAATTTTTTAATGAACCAGTATTAATAGAACCTTTTCTTGAGGGTCGGGAATTTTCTATTTCCATGTTGGGAAACCCGCCGATGATCTTGCCTATCATAGAATCTAATCATAAAATTCTTCCGAAAAAATACCTACCCCTTGATTCTTATGAGGTAAAATGGTTTTTTGAAGAAGAAGAACATTCTGACTATTTGATCTGTCCGGCTAAAATAGATAAAAAATTTGAAGACAGATTAAAGAAAATATGCTTTAAAGTCTGGCAGGCGCTTAACGTAGTTGATTGGTGTCGGATTGATATCAGATGTGATCAAAACAATAATCCGTATGTTTTGGAAATTAATTCTCCATCGGGAATAACTCCACCTGAAGTTTCTAAAACGTCCTATTTCCCATTGGCGGCCAGAACGGCAGGAATTGATTATAAGAATTTATTAAAGAAAATCATTGAAACCGCTTTAGAAAGATATAAAAAATAGTGTGGACGCTGAGGGACTTGAACCCCCGACCTACGCGATGTAAACGCGGCGCTCTACCAACTGAGCTAAGCGTCCGAGATTTTGGGGGTGGGTGCGGATGGAATCGAACCATCGCTCTGTTCTTTATCAGAGAACTGTTTTACCATTAAACTACGCACCCTAAAAACGCACAAAAATTATAGCATATTGTTTCATAGTTTTATATATAATAAACTAGAGAGGCAGTTATAAATTAACCTAATTAGTCTAATTAATCTAATTTCTAAAAAAGTTCCAAATCATAAATACCAAGTTCCAAATAAATTCTAAATAATAAGTACTAAATATAAAAGTCTTTCAAATTTTTTATTTAATATTTAAGATTTATTTGTTATTTGTGATTTAATATTTATAATTTAATTTCATGCTTTACTTCTCAGAAATTGTTGGTAAAAAGGTTTATACAGAAGACAATATTCATATCGGTTATTTGGAAGATTTGATATTTTTAGCAGTCGAAAATCCTATTGTTACCAAAATAGTTGTCAAGGATAGAACTAATAAAAAATTGATCATCTCTACCGATTATCTTCAGAAAGTCAATAAAAATTTAACGATTGAAAAAGAATTTTTAGTTACCTATCTTGAGGAAAATGAACTATATTTAGTAAAAAACTTGCTTGATAAGCAAATTATAGACTTAAAAGGTGATAAAATTGTACGGGTCAATGATGTCGCCCTTCACCAAGATAAAGAAAAACTATCCATTGCCGGAGTTGATATTGGAATTTTAGGAGTTTTTAGACGTTTAAGAATAGGAGCAGAGAATTTTTATAAAGCAGCTTCATTTTTAAAGATTAAATTTGCCTCCCAGTTTTTATCTTGGGCTGACATTCAACCTTTAGAATTAATTCGCGGTAATGTTAAACTCCGAAAAAAAGAGGAAAAATTAGAAAAAATTAGACCGGAAGACTTGGCTGATTATTTAGAGAAAACAAATGTCATTAATGCCCGAAAATTTTTGAAAATCCTGGACACAGAAAAAGCTGCAGAGGTAATTGGAAACTTAAATATCAATTATCAAACCGCTTTATTCAAAAATTTTCATATAGATAAAGCGGCTAAGTTGATAACTTTTTTGGATCCCGATGAAGCGGTTGACGTCCTTCTAACTTTATCAAAAAAGAAAAGAGAAGAAGTTCTGGAAAAATTAAATCCAAAAATAAAAGAAAAGATTCTTCATCTTTTTGAACTGTCAAAAGAACCGATTGGCGCTTTAATAACCATGGAATATCTGACGGTCGGCCCAGAAGATACGGTTCGTCAGGTGATTGATATAATTAAAAAAGAAGCCACTGATTTTTCTTCGTTATATTGTATTTATGTGATCAATAAAGAAAAACAGCTGTCCGGGGTAGTTAATTTGCTTGAAATTTTAAGACAGGATTTGGATACACCTTTATATAAATTTATGACGCAAAATCTGATCGTTATACATCTGACTACACCGGTTGAAATTGCCATGAAGAAATTTTTAAAATATCATCTATCATCTTTGCCAGTTATCAATCAGGAAAAACGGATGGAAGGAATTGTAAATTTTGATGACATTACAAATTATGTCCAGGAAAGGATAAAATAGTTTTATGAAAAAATTAGTTGTGGTGGCTGATTGGGCTCGTGATAGTTTGACTTGTGCCGAAGTTGAGTTGGCAGTGAGAGGATTTTTAAAAAGCGGAGAAAAGCCGGATTTCTGTTTTATTACCTCGACACCATCAACCATCCATACAGGTTTTTTGGTTAATCAGGTAATTATGACTGAAGAAAGATATGGCAATCCGCTGGAAACAGTTATTTTTCAGAATACCGATCCCCGTCTATTTTCCAAAGAAAAATTGGAAAAAGCTAAAGGAGCCGACCCTTTGATATTAAAGTTGAAGTCGGGAATCTATCTAACCGGTCCCAATGCCGGTTATGATTTTTCTTTTATTAAAAATAAGATAGATGAAGTATTTATTTATCGAGACGCCAACGAAGAAGGTCAATTTCATTCCCGAGATCTTTATTCAAGAATATCAGCTCATTTGATGGAAGGTCTGGAAGATGAAATGGAGATGGAAGAAATTTCATCAAATATTATTCCAGAATTAGATAAATATTACGTTGCTCATATTGATAATTTTGGCAATATAAAAACGACAATAAAAAAAGAAGTTTTGAAAGGAAAATATGAATATGGCGATATGGTAAAAATAGAAATAGGAAAAACAGAAAACAAAGCAAGATTTGTTGACAATCTTTTTGGTGGAAAATTAGGAGAATTAGTAATATATCCTGGCTCTTCAGGATCACTAGACAATTCCTTTTTAGAAGTAAGTGCCTGGTTACATTTTGACGAAGAAAACCCAAAAACAGGTAAAGATTTTTTTCTTAATCCCCGACCGGGAATGGAAATAAAGTTAAGTTAGTTGATTAAATTGGGCGGGATTTTCGGCGTTTCATCAGTTTGGAATCAATGATGGAACGGCGGATGATTGTCAAAGCTTGGGCACGTTCTTTTTCATCGGTTGATTTCGAAAGAATGTGTTTTGCTTCTTCAACGGCTTTATCTGTTAAGTTTTTGTCAATTTCACCCTGTCCATAAGCCCGGGAGACTAATACGTTAACATTCTCTCCGTTAGTTTCTAAGTATCCCCCACCAATAGCCAAATCGTCTTCATCCTCTTCGGTTTTAATTTTTACTATACCCTCGACTAGTAAAGAAAATAAATGGACGTGGTGTGGAAGAATGGTGATCTCGCCGTCTACGGTTGGAACGGTTACGGAAGTAACCTTTTTATCAATAACGATTTTACGAGGTGTAATAACTTTCAAGCGTAATGTATTCATAGATTTACTTCACTTCTTCTATCCCTCCGACCATATAAAAATTCATTTCAGACTTGCTGTCGTGTTTACCCTCGAGAATTTCTTTAAAACCACGGACAGTTTCTTCAACCGGAACGTATTTACCGGCTCTACCTGTAAAAGGCTCGGCAACGAACATCGGTTGTGTCAGAAATCTTTGAATTTTTCGGGCTCGGGAGACTGTCAATTTATCTGTCTCGGAAAGCTCTTCCATTCCGAGAATTGCAATAATATCCTGAAGATCTTTATATCGCTGTAAAGTTTTTAAAACATCCCTAGTTACCTGATAATGTTCTTCACCCACAATATCAATGTCTAAAGCTCGGGAAGATGAAGTCAATGGGTCAATTGCGGGATAAAGACCTTGTTCAGACAGCGACCTTTCCAATGTAATTGATGCATCAACGTGAGAGAATGTGGCAACCGGGGCTGGATCGGTATAATCATCAGCCGGTACGTAAACCGCCTGGATTGAAGTAATAGATCCCTTGTTTGTTGAGGTGATTCTTTCCTGCAGGGCGGCCATTTCTGAAGCTAGGGTTGGTTGATAACCTACAGCTGAAGGAATTCTTCCCAGTAAAGCGGAGACTTCACTTCCTGCTTGTGCAAAGCGGAAAATATTATCAATAAAAAGTAAAACATCCATGTTTTTTTGATCGCGGAAATACTCAGCCATGGTTACTCCAGTTAAGGCAACACGAAGGCGGTTACCTGGAGGCTCGTTCATCTGGCCAAAAACAAGTGAAGTATTTTTCAAAACTTTAGTTTCTTTCATATCCAACCAGAGATCGTTACCTTCGCGGGTTCGTTCCCCAACTCCGGTGAAGACTGATACTCCATGATGATTCTTGGCAACGTTATGAATCATTTCCTGAATAATAACTGTTTTCCCAACACCAGCTCCACCAAATATAGCTACTTTTCCTCCCTTGATAAAAGGAGCGATTAAATCAATCACTTTAATTCCGGTTTCAAAAATTTCCTGCTCAACCGACTGTTCAACTAATTTTGGCGGAGAAGTGTGAATAGAGGAGCTAAATTTAGATTTAATTTCTCCTATTTCATCAACTGGTTCTCCCAGTACATTCATGATTCTTCCCTGAGTTGCCTCACCGGTCGGGACAGTAATTGGTTTGCCGGTATTTGAAACCTTCATGCCTCGTTTTAGTCCAAATACGTTAGCCATGGCAACGGTCCGGACCAACCCTTGATCCAAAATTGCCTCAACTTCCAGGACGATTTTTCCTAGATTTTTTTCCTCAATAAAAAGTGCATCATAGATTCTTGGAGTTTCATTCTCTTTAAACTTGATATCAACAACAACACCCCGAATCGAGATTATTTGACCTTCATTCATATTATAAAAGACAATTTTTAATTTTTAATTTTTAATTTGACTCCACAGATTCTTTTGCCGTTATCATATCCAAAAGCTCACTGGTGATTTTTTCCTGTCTAATTTTGTTACGAACCAATGTCAAATTATAAATAACATCGGTGGCATTGTCGGTCGCATTCTTCATTGCCATCATTCGAAGTGAATGTTCTCCGGCTTCACTTTGAATCAAAGCATATCTTAGTTTTTCTTCTACAAAACTTCGAAGTAATGAATCGATAATTTTTTTCGGACTTGGCTCAATCAAATATTCAGATCCTTTTTCTTTTGTCTCAACCTCCTCCGATTCGATTTTTTGAGAAAAGTTTATTGGCAGTAAGGTTGTGACAACAGGATTAGACTGAATAGTTGAGATAAACTGATTATGATAAAGATCAATTTTTTTATAAGTCCGATCTAAATATTTATTTAAAGCAAATTCAAAAAGGGCGGAGACATTGTTAAGAGGAATATTAAAAGAATAATCGGCCACAATAGTTGCTGAAAATTTACTTAACAGATTAGCTTTTTTACCAACAATAATAAAGTCAGTATTTTTTAGATCAGTATTTTTTACAATAAAGCGCAATAAGTTAAAATTAAAACTACCACAAAGACCTTTGTTACTGGCAATCACAATAGCCAGATTTTTTCTCTCAAATATTTTATCTTCAGGTTGACTGATCAAAGGTGAAAGAGAAGGATCAATTTTTGGACTAACAGCACGAATTATATTTTCAATTTCAGTCTGATAAGGTCGTCCCTCAATTGCAACTTGTTGTGCCTTTTTCATTTTTATAGCGGATACCAGCTGCATGGCCTTGGTAATTTTCTTAACATTTGTGACTGATTTAATTTTCTTGCGAATAGTTCTAATGTTCATAATTATGTAATATCTTTAATCATTTTTTCTAAATCTTTCCCATCCTTTTCATCCATTATTTTATTTTTATTGATTTTCTCTAACCATTTTTTCCCCTTTAATTTTAATGTTTCCAATAACTTTGTCTCAAATTTGTCAATTTCGTCGATTGGTAGTTTATCCAGATAACCGTTACTGGCAGTCCAAAGAATGGATACCTGTTCAGCCAGACTTAAAGGATGATTTTTCTTTTGTTTCAATATTTGGGTAACTTTGGCACCCCGATTAAGAAATTTTTTGGTTTCCTCGTCCAACTCTGACTCAAATTGAGAAAAAGCAGCCAAATCACGGTATTGCGCCAAATCAAGTTTTAATTTTCCGGCCACCGCCTTCATGGCCTTTGTTTGGGCATTGCCGCCGACCCGGGAAACCGACAGTCCAACGTTAATCGCCGGACGAATTCCCGAATTAAACAAATCCGTTTCCAAGGAAATTTGTCCGTCGGTGATTGAAATCACGTTGGTAGGAATATAGGCTGATAAGTCACCGTCTAGTGTTTCAATTATTGGAAGTGCAGTGATCGATCCGCCGCCATATTTTTTATCAATGCGGCAGGCTCGCTCCAGTAGACGGGAATGAAGATAAAAAACATCGCCGGGATAAGCTTCGCGGCCAGCCGGCCGTCTCAAAATAAGAGACATTTGACGGTAAGCCCAAGCGTGTTTTGTCAGATCATCATAAACTATCAAAACATCCTGACCTTTATCCATAAAATATTCTCCAATTGCTGAGGCAGTATATGGAGCCAAATATTGCATAGCGACTGAATCGGAAGCAGAAGCATTAACGATAATTGAATATTTATCGGCTCCATGTTTTTTCAAAAGCTCAACGATAGCGGCAACTTTGGAATTTTTTTGCCCGATAGCGCAATAAATACAGATGACATCTTCTCCTTTTTGATTAAGAATAGTGTCTACAGCAATGGTTGTTTTACCTGTTCCACGGTCTCCAATAATAAGTTCCCGTTGTCCTCGGCCAATGGGAATCAAAGCATCAATAGATTTAATTCCCGTCTGAAGCGAAACATTAACGGGTTGTCTTTTTACGACGCCCGGGGCAATCTTTTCAACCGGATAAAAAGTTTTAGATTTAATAACGGTTTTTCCATCCAACGGCAATCCGAGAGAATCGACCACTCGACCTAGTAGTGTCTCTGAAACTGGAACAGAAAGGGTATATCCTAAAGCTCTAGCCCTATCACCTGCTGCAATGCTGGTATAATCCCCTAAAATTATTGCTCCTACTTCGTCTTCCGTAAGATCAATCACATAACCCAATACATTTTTCCTAAATTCAATTAGTTCTCCATAAGCAACCCGGTCAAGTCCTTCCAAAATAACAACACCATCTTTGATTTGGGAAACTATTCCGATTTCCTCTGTTGAAATTTTTGGTTTGTTTTTTAACTCCTTTTCAAGAGTTTTTAGATATTCATCAATCAATTTCATATAATGTATTAGATAACTTAGATAATGATCCGCATAGTGACAAATCGATTGTTTTTGAACCAACTTTAATAATAATGCCAGCGATAATAGATTTATCAGTTTGATAGATTGCGTCTTTCCAGCTTAAATCAGAAAATTTCTTTTCCAAAATCTTCTTTTCATCGCTTTCAAGGTTATCGGCACTTAAAACAAGTACCCGATTTTGATCTTTTTGGATACGCTCCTTTAAAAAATTCTTTAAATCTTCTTTTAGTTTTGGATTAATTTTCATAGACTTTAACTTTAACCAGTTAAATTGAATCTCTGTTTAACCGGGACGAACCTCGATAGTTTTTAATAATTGTTTCTGTGACTTTTTTTCTGGACGTCTCGTCCAACGATTCTTTTAGTGTATTTTCAACAATCATCAAGCTCGTTTTAATTATTTTATCCTTAACTTCGCGATATAAAAGGTTCTTTTCTTCTTCCAGCAACTTTTTATTTTTTTCCTTAATTTCGGCAGCGTCTGTCTCTGCCTGTTTTATTAAATCAGCTCTTATAATTTGAGCTTCTTTTTTTGCTTGAACAAATAAAACATCAAATTCTTTTTTCATCTTATCCTTCATCTTTTTTTCGGCTTCCATCGAAGCTTCCTCACTTTTTTTAAGTTTTTCTAATAATTTATTCTTATCATCCTCATTTTTTCTTTCCTGATTTAAAAAAGATGTAAAAGGTTTGACTACAAATTTTTTAACTAAAATAAAAAACAAAATAAAGTTAATCATTTGTGCCAACAATAATTTTCCATCAATACCTAAATTTTCCATAATCTATTTTTATGCAAATTTCAAAATTAACGCAACGACTAATGCGTAAATAGCAATAGCTTCAGCAAACGCTAAAGCTAAAATCATTGTAGTTCTAATCGCCGACTCGGCTTCAGGATTTCGTCCTAAAGCTTCGACAGCTTTACTACCAATCATACCAATTCCAAGAGCCGGGGCAATCGCGCCAACCGCAATTGCGATAGCAACTGACAAAAGTTTCATGGCTTCTACTGTCATATAATAATTAGCACCCCCTTCATTAAAAATTTTTAATGGTGTTCTACTACCGCGTTACTTAAAAACACCGTTGTCAACATTGAGAAAACCAAAGCCTGGACAAATCCGACGAAAATTTCCAAAGCAATAAAAGGAAATGAAGCTAAAACGGGAACTAAAAAAGCGACTATTGTTAATAAAACTTCACCGGCAAAAATATTTCCGAACAAGCGGAAGGCGAAAGAAAGAACTTTTGAAAATTCTGAAAGTATATCCAGAATCCCGACAAAAAACATTATCGGATCAGAAAAATTAAAAAATTTGTGAAGGTATTTTTTAATCCCGAGGAATTTTATGGAAAAAAATTGAATGGAAAAAACAGAGATAATCGCCAGAGCCAAAGTTGTGTTTAAATCAGCATTGTTTCCCCGGAGCAATGGAACAAAAACCTCTTCTTGACCTTCTTTAACCTTAATTAGTAAACTACCTACGCCAGGTAGTAAGCCAAACCAATTTTCAAGTAAAATATAAAAGAAAAATGCGAAAAGTAAGGGAAAAAAAACATCAGTTTTTTCCCCAAGTACAGAATAAAACAAATCATATATGCTTTTGACAAAAAACTTTATTAAATAATAAAAATTACCCTTTCTTTTAAGAGTTGATTGATTTTTATAGTAAAGAGAGATAAGGATAGTTAGAAGAAAGACGACTGCCGATGCAATCATTGAGTTGGTAATCCCGAGTCCCATTAACTCAAAAATTTTCTCCGCTTTAATGCTAATATGTGGCATCTTATTTGATTAATTTAAACAAATTGTAAAAACTGCTCAGCGCCCCAAAAAAAATAAAAAAAACCGTCAAATACGGTTTAGTGTGAAACTTGTTATCCAGCGCTAAACCTATTATTACGCCTATTAATATTGGAGTAACTAAACTGTAACCAACATTAATATTAATATATTCTGAAAAAAAATCTTTTTTTATCTTTGGTTTTTTATCAAAATCCCGATTTGTTTTCTTTAGATTTCCGTGTTTATCAATTTCAAAATAATTATTTATCATTTTAGCAGCCTTGACTAATTTCGTCAATGGTTAATTTTTGGGAAATTATTTTTTGCTTGGTTCTTTTTTCCAAAAAGCAATATACATTAAGAGAAAAACAATGGCAAATAAAAGACCCATAAACTGAAAACTATTACTCGCCTTTAAAAAATCAAAATTATTCATAAGATTTTGGGTAAATTTTAATTGCAAAAATAAAATAAATTATAGCAAGAAATAAATAATATGTAAAAGTGACAATATATTTATTGATATCTTGGCCAAAAAAACTAGGAGTAATAAAGGCAGCAATAAAATATGAAGCTGAAACATTAATTAGAAAATCGGACAACTTATCTTTGATAAGATTAGAAAGAATGATCATGCCAATATTATTTATCTGTTTGAAAATTAAATCAATCGCTTATAACCTACAAAAGTACTATTTTAGACTGTTAGGAAAGGATTATTTTAACGATAGATGACGCATTAGTGGTTGACTTTTTCCAGGTCAACGGCGTTTTCGAGAATTATTCCAATCCGGCCTTCGCGTTCGTTGACTTTCCCCTTAAACATAATAATTCTGTTGATATTCAAAAAAGATTTAAGAATGGCATAACTTCGGGGGAAAACAACCAGTTCTATTGTTCCACTTTCATCAAAAACTTGAAGAATAGCCATTTCTTCATTATTTTTTTTGGTTTTGACAATTTTTTTCCCGCTGATAAGTCCAGCCAAAATAAGAGATCGACCGGCATCCTGAATGGTTACTTCCCCAATTTTTTTAGTAGTTTTTTTTCCAATAATTGTTTTATATTTAGCCATGGGATTTTTACCGATTAAAAACCCAATTACTTCCCGCTCCATCATAAATAATTTATCTTCCTCAAATTCAGGAACAGGTTTGAAATTATCAGTTAATTTTTTTTCACCGGGTGACGTAAAAAGATCGTACTGACCTTTTTCAGATTTTGTTTTTACTCTTTGAATATCGGCAACGACAAGAGGATAGTTTAATAAAAGCGTGGCCTTATTGGCAAAGAGAGAGAATGCCCCAGCTTTAATAAGACTTTCGACAGTTCTTTTATTGACACGCCGCAAATCGACTCTTGATAAAAAATCTTTTAAACCTTTAAACCGTCCTTTTGCCCTCTCCTCAAGAATTGAATCTATAGCTGCTGCCCCAACATTTTTCAGGGCCGATAGTCCAAAACGGATTTCAGATCCCTCAATTGAAAAGCTATAAATTGATTTATTGATATCCGGTGGTAAAACTTTTATCTCCATTCTCCGGCATTCTTCAATTGCCTGAGACATCTTGATTTCCCGTTGTGGTCCGGCGACGCCATGAAGCTCCGCCGTAAGGAGGGCTGTCATATACTCAACGGGGTAATTAGCCTTAATGTACGCAGTCCAATATGCAATCAAACCATATGAGGCGGAGTGAGGTTTATTAAATCCGTAAGCGGCAAATTTTTCCATGAAGTTCCATACTTTTTCAATCATAGCTGATTTGTATCCGTTTTTTAAGCAACCTTTAAAAAACTTTTCCTTATCTTTTTTCATTAATTCTTTTTTCTTTTTTCCCATCGCCATTCTCAAATTATCAGCTTCGCTCATAGAAAAGCCGGCCAATTTATTGGCAATCTCCATTACTTGTTCCTGATAGACCAGGACTCCATAAGTTTCCTCTAAAACCGATTTAAGATCCGGATGGGGATACTTTATTTTTTTGGCATTTATTTTACCTTCCAAAAAAGCGGGAATCAGATCCATCGGTCCCGGTCTATAAAGAGCGACCATAGCTGAAATATCCGACAATTTGTTTGGCTTGAGTTCTTTAGCTAGATGTTTCATCCCGCCGGATTCAAGCTGAAAAACACCAATAGTATCTCCTCTAGAAATTAATTCGTAAGTTTTCTTGTCGTCAATGGGAACTTGGTGAATGTCAATTTTTTTACCGGAATTCTTTTCCACATATTTTAAAGCTTCTTCAATAATGGTTAAATTTCGCAGTCCCAGAAAATCTACTTTAAGTAGTCCAATGGCTTTTTGATTTGAAACAGCGTTTAGATCGATACAGTACATATCATATTGGGTGATAATTTTTCCTTCTTTACTGTCGCGTTGAAGAGGAACATATTCAATCAAGTTTTTATCAGAAATGACAACGCCGGCTGCGTGCACTGATGAATGACGAGGTAAGCCTTCAAGTCGGCGGGCGACATCCAAAACTTTTTTGGTTTCCGGTTCGGTTTCGTAAGCAAATTTTAATTGGGCCGATTCTTCCAGGGCCTGGACTATAGTCATATTAAATCCCTGTTTCCCAAACGGAATCATTTTTGCCAGCCGATCACCCTGCGAATAAGACATGCCAAATGCTCTGGAAACATCGCGGACCGAAAGTCTGGCCTCCATTTTTCCAAAGGTAATAATTTGGCCGACTTTATCTTCGCCATATTTATTGGTGACATACTTTAAGACTTCGTCGCGTCTGATATCGGCAAAATCAATATCGATATCAGGTGGAGTAGGACGATCCGGATTTAAAAATCGTTCAAATGGCAGATTATGGTCAATCGGATTAATATCTGTAATTCCAAGAATATAGGCAACCAATGAACCGGCGACCGATCCTCTCCCTGGTCCAACAGCTATTCCCTGATTTTTAGCCCAGTTGACAAAGTCCTGAACAATTAAAAAATACGTCGAATAACCTTTTTTATTGATGATGTTTAGCTCATACTCAATTCTTTTATTAACCAAATTCTGGGAATAAGAGGCAACTCTTTTTTTTCTTTCGGAAACGAGCTTATTTAAATATTCTGCCACTGGTTGATTGTTTGGTGTTGGAAATTTTGGCAGTATCCATTTACCATTGGGAATTTCTACATTACATTTTTCCGCTATTTTTACCGAATTTTCGATTGCCTCTGGCAGATCGATGAAGCTTCCTTTCATCTCGGCCGTCGATTTAAAATAATAATCAGGAACGTCAATCATTGACATCGGCCGGTTTTTTTCAACCATAGTTCGCTGGGTTTGAATACAGAGAAGAACTTCCTGGGCATAAGCGTCTTCCTTTTCCAGGTAATGAACATCGTTGGTGGCAACCAGCGGAACACCAAATTTTCTTGAAAGCCTGACCAGTTCCTTGTTCACTCGGTTAAGATCTTCAACTCCAGGATGTCTTTGGATTTCCAGGTAAAAATCATCTTTAAATATTTTTAAATATTTTTCCAAAATTAATTCTGCCTGCTTTGTTTGATTTTCTAAAATCAAAGACGGAATTTCTCCATTTAAACAGGCAGATAGGGCAATTATTCCCTCATGATATTTTTCCAAAATTTCAAAATCAATTCTTGGTTTGTAATAGAAACCTTCAAGGTATGCGGTGGTAACGATTTTAAGTAAATTTTGATAACCAGTCAAATTTTTAGCCAAAAGTACTAAATGATATTGATCTCGATCAACATGAGACTGTTTATCTAGACGGGAGTTTTTTGCCTTATAAGTTTCAACGCCAATAATTGGCTTAATTCCCCTTTCTTGAGCTTTGACAAAAAATTTAAAAGCGCCGTAGAGCGCACCATGATCGGTGATAGCAATAGCCGTCATTCTGTTGGCAATGGCTTTGTCAATCACATCGTCTATTCGGCACATGCCATCTAAAAGGGAGTAACCTGTATGAACATGCAAATGAACAAACGACATAAGTTAAAAGTTAAAATTTAAAAGTTAAAAATTACAATTCAAAATTAAAAAGTTTAAAACTTTTGACTTTTTACTTTAATTTTTGAATTTTGACTTTTGCCTTTTAACTTAAATAATTATAATTTACTTATTACAAATTCTCTTGCCTTATTTTCCCATTTGTTATCAATTTTTTTTAGTTTAACTTCATTTCCATACTTTCTTTCAACTGCTTTTTTAATCAAATAATCTGTCAGCTCAGGATTTTTTGGAAGGATCGGCCCGTGCAGATAAGTACCAAAACTACTTTTATAATAAATTCCCTCGGTTTTATCTTCGCCGTTATTTCCATAACCCTTGATAACAGTCGCAAAAGCTTGCTTTTTATCGGCCAAATACGTTCTGCCTCCATGATTTTCAAACCCGACCAATTTTATTTTGGGAAAAAGTTTTGACTCGATAATAATGTTTCCTATACAGCGAGCAAAGTCTATACCGGGACTCTCAGTATACAAATCAAAAGCTCCAATGCCGTCAATAATATTTCCGTTAGCCTCTTTATAATATTTGCCCAAAAACTGATAGGCGCCGCAGACAAATAAACCAGGGACACCACTTTCAATTGCCTTTTTCAGATACGGTCCTTTATTATTTTTCAAATCCCGATTAACAATCTCCTGTTGTTTATCCTGAGCTCCACCCATAAAGATAATATCCATTCTAGAAATTAAATTCCCGGCTTCGTTAACGGAAATTTTATAAATAACCGGCCTGATTTTTCTTAATCCCAATCTATGAGACAAGGCAATAATATTTCCCCTATCGCCATAGGTGTTCATTAGGTCAGGATATAACCAGCCGATGTTGAGAAACATAATAATTAAATAATAAAATTATTAAATAACCAAATAAATAGGAAAATAAGCAAATGTATTAATTAAAACATTTCATTATTTAAATTATTTATACATTTATTTCTTCATTTCTTTATTTTATTATTTCTACATTAGCTTTCTTCCCAATAAAATCTTTCTCACTTCCAACATGGCCGAGTAGGTTGGTAAAATAAATAACCTTTCTCCTTCTTTCGTTTTGTTCACAATTGATTCAACTGCGGCGGTTAAATTTTCAAAAGCATATACGATATTTTTATTATCGTCATATCTTAATCTCAAATTTAGATCATATAGTCGATCTCCGGAAACAAAAATAATTTTTGCGACATCAAAAATTGGCTTAAAATCAACATCCCAAATCCAGGAAACGTCAAGGCCATCAGGGATTCTATTGTTAAGAATGATTAAAAAATTAGCTTTTTTCTTGCCCTTCGAAGCTTTAGCGAAGGAGGGGTTTTTTACCATTTCGCCGATAGTTTGGATTGATTGGTTAAAACCAGCCGGATTTTTAGATAAAAGAATAAATACTTTTCGATTTCTATAAACAATTTCTTCCTGACGGCCAAAAGCCGGAACAAATTCTTTCAGCCAGTTGTTTATATCTTTAGTTTCGATATTAATGAGTGACTTTATTAGTAGTAAAATCGCGTTTGTATTATACTCATTATATAATCCACTCATTGGATAGTTAATTTTTATATTTGAAAAATCAGCTACTTCTCCAAATCTTTTAAACCGGCAGTTGGAGCAGTAAAAATCACCCAAATGCGCATAAGACAGCTGATTATATTTTAACAATGATAAACAGACTGGACAGTAAATTGAATCAACATCATTTGGGATATTTTTCAGTTTCATTAAATCAGTTTTAATGCCAAAGTATTGAACTTTTTGGGAAAGTTTGGTGCCGATGAAATAAAGCTGCGGATCGTCTCCGTTTATAAAAACTTCAGTTTTATCTGAAATGGTTTTTAACGCCGTCAACCATTTCAATACGATGGTATTTACTTCTCCATAACGGTCAAGTTGATCACGGAATAAATTCAAAATCAAAATTTTATCGGGGGAAATTTTTTTAAGAAGCAAAGGCAAATTTAGTTCGTCACTTTCAAAGATGGCAAAGTCGTATTTTAGTTGAGAAAAAAGATTACTGCTTTTGATGACAGATGAGGCAACTCCGTTTAACAGATTGGCTCCTTCACTATTGGTAAAAATTCTTTTTCCTGATTTTTGCAGAATAAACTTTAAGAGTGCCGTTGAGGTTGTTTTTCCATTGGTTCCGGCAATGACAATAATTTTTAGGCCTTTATTTTTATCGATGATCTGCTCGATAAATTTATCGTTGAGCATTAAGGCGATGTGTCCCGGCCAGGTCGAACCGGAACCAAGGTTTAATAGTTGACTTATTTTAATGATTAATTTTCCAAAAATAATTAGAATTAAGTTCATAAATTTTTCAGTATTCTAATCCTCTCCTCAATCGGAGGGTGGGTTGAAAACAAACCGACAAACCAGGATGAATTTTTTTTCTTGAAGGGATTATCAATAAAAAGATGGGCGGTTGAGGAAGTGACTCGTCTTAAGGGGTTTGAATTATCTCTTAATTTTTCCAGAGCGTGGACTAGCCCTTCCGGATAACGTGTCAGCAAAACGCCCGATGCGTCGGCCAAATATTCCCGTTTTCTGGAAATTGCCAGTTGAATAATAGTGGCGATGATAGGGGTTAAAATTAAAGCAACTATAAATAAAACAAAAAAAATCGGATTTCGGTTACTCCGGTCATCATCGTCCGACCCCCGCTGCCACCACATGCTTCGAATAACCCAGTCTGAAATTAATGACAGGGTTCCAACCAGGACAGCAACGATCGACGCCAACAGGATATCAAAATTTTTTACATGAGAAAGCTCATGAGCAATAACACCTTCAAGTTCGGTCCGGTTCATGATTTCAAGTAGTCCGGTCGTGGCGCAGACGACTGCGTGTTTTGGGTCCCTACCGGTTGCAAAAGCATTAGGGGACGGATCGGGAATGACATAGAGAGCCGGTTTGGGTAGACCGGCCGCCAAGCTCAAATTTTCTGCAACCGTATAGAAATCAAAGTATTTTCTTTTGTCCGCCCTTTGGGCTCCGGTTGTCAATAGTACCAATTTATCGCCGTAAAAATAACTTCCGACTGACGATACAAAAGAAATTAAAAAACCTAGGAAAAAATATCCCCAGGGCGAGTCAAAATATTTTCCTAGTAAAAAGAAAAACGATGAAAAAATCAGAATAAAGAAAAACATTATCAGGAAAGTTTTAGTTTTATTTTCGGATATTTGGGAATAGACAGTCATTTAATAATAATTTCAAATAACAAATGTCAAATAACAATTGAACCTGCCTGCCGGCAGGCAGGTAACAAATGACAAATATTTAATGTTTAAAACATTTAATATTTGATGTTAAAAATTCATTTGACATTTGAATTTTGTCATTTGTCATTTCAGAACTGAACTTTAACGCTCTTTTTCGCTTCTTCTTCTGCTTCAAAGAATTCAAAAGGTTTGAAAGCAAAAGCATTGGCAATCAGATTTGACGGAAACATCTGGACTTTAGCGTTAAAGTCAAGAACGTTGGAATTATAGAACTGACGGGAATAAGCGACTTTGTCTTCCGTGTCCTCCAGTTGCCTTTGTAAATCCTGAAAGTTGGTATTGGCTTTTAAATCAGGATAAGCCTCAGCAACAGCAAAAAGGGATTTTAAAGCTCCGCTGAGCATATCGTTCGCCTCGGCTTTATCTTTCAGCGACTGAGCCCCCATCAAAGCGGCCCGGGCTTTGGTAACTTCGGTAAAAACTCCCTTTTCATGTTTTGCATAGCCTTTAACGGTTTCAACGACATTGGGAATCAGGTCGGCCCGTCTTTTCAACTGGATGTCAATTCCGGATAGAGCTTCCTGAATTCTTGTTTTCAAAACTACAAATCCGTTGTATTGAGCAACCAAATAGACTACTAATACTCCAAGCAAACCAAGAATAATATACATAACTGTTTTTATTAATTGATAATAGAAATATTATAGCAGAATATTATCGAGTAATAACAAATAACCAATAAACAAACATCAATTGAATTTTAAATAATAAATAACAAATGTTTTAAAAATTAAATATTTGTCATTTGTTACCTGCCTGCCGGCAGGCAGGTTCAATTGTTATTTGACATTTGTTATTTGATATTATTGTGCTATAATTATCTCGAGGCTTTAAACCTGCTTGAATTTGACTACAGTTTAAAAAACTCTATTCACTATTCTTTAAAATTTCGACGGTCATAAACATCTGATGTTAAAAAGGACCTGGGTCGAAAGGAAAGCAACATTAATACATAATGTTTTTTGTTTGTAATCATCTAAGAAAATTTAGGCAGATTTAAAGTCTTATTTTTGTTTTAAACTTAGAGATTTTTTCTCTATTGTGGTAGACAATCTGTTTAACATATCCGATGTAGCTCTGTTACCTCTTAAAGATATAGGATAGGCAATATCGGAAAGTACACCTGTTAGAATGCTGACAGCGTGAAACAGAGGCAAAATTATTATTATTTTAAAATTTTCTTTAGGTTTCTGTTTATTCATTTCCATATATATTGTAAAAATATATTTATTTCAGCTTTGAATTATAGCAGAAATATAAAAATAGATGAAGTTTCTATTTTGTAAATCACTATTGGATTTGATATCATATAAACGTTGCGCTCATAGTTCATCGGTTAGAATAGTTCCCTGTCACGGAACAGAGGGGAGTTCGATTCTCCCTGGGCGCGCAAAGTTAATTCCTTCAAAAAAACTTACCGAATTAAAACATTAAATAAAATTAGTCTTAAGATTTGATTTTTTAATATTAGTTTGATACAATAATCCAAAATGGCTGCATAAGTAAAATATTTTAAAGCTTTTAGAAATATAACAGGTCAAAATGTTGGTTCTTATATGCCAGAAAAAAATACTCCTTTAACTGATTCAGAAGTTCCTACACAATTAAAAGAAGCCTTAGATCAACCTGCAATTGGAAGTTTTCCTGCATTTGAAAAAGCTTTAAGAGCAGACGGAGTTACTATTCCAAAGGCTTGGACCGTGGCAAATTTTTTATCAGCTGTTTGTGTTGGAGTAAGTCGAGATTAGAAAAGGTTTAAAATTACCCGAATCAGAACCACAAGAAGTAAGGCTAATATGTGACGAGTATCATTATAATGGCAACACCACAACAACAAAAAGTACTAAGATTAAACGTGGTGGGTATAATATGATGGGCTATGAAGTAATCTTTCCTGATGGAATAGATTTTTATGGATCTATTCGAATGCCTGGATACCTTGGTAAAGCGTTTTGGGGTTTACCTTGGTTTTGCTCAAGAAAAGGTGTAATGGGACAAATTGAAGGTTATGGAGATAGTGAATTAATTAATTATAAAAAAGGCCAGTTTACTCCAAATGGATTAAAATTATTAAATTTTATTGAAAAAACAATTAGAAAAACTTCATAAAAATATTTTTGCATTGAAAAAATCAACTTCATTTTATACAATGTGGCAGTATGATACGCGCTTACAGAAAAAAACCTATTAAAATTCAAAATTTGGATTATCAAAAACTTTTGATTCTGACGGTTAAAGAAAAATACGTTAATTTATTTGTTGGCCTTTTAGTGGTTTTTGTTGTTTTAAAAAACATTAATATTAATTTTGCATTCAAATTTCCGGCTTTTAATTTTTCTAAAATTGACAAAAATAAAGTAGCGGCAAAAAAACCGTTAAAAACTTATGTTGTCCAGGAAGGCGACGATCTTTGGAATATAGCGGAGAAGTTCTATGGCTCAGGTTTTAATGCTTATGATATTTCCCTTGCCAATAAAATTTCCGACTCCTCAAATTTAGGAGTCGGAATAAAATTAGTCATTCCTCAAGTCACACCTCGTCAGCCGACCGTCGGAGATATTTCTTCGATCGCCAGTTCCCAAGTAACTTATATCGAAAATAAATATATTGTCCAGCCGGGAGACTCACTTTCCATAATTGCTCAAAAAGTTTATGGCGATATTTTTGCCTGGCCTCGTATTCTTCAAGCCAATAACCTAACCAGTCCTGATCAGATTGAAGCCGGCATGGTTTTGATAATCCCCCGCTAAATAAATAGTTTATAATTATATTAATTTATGCGGGCGTAGTTTACCGGCAAAATGTCTCCTTCCCAAGGAGAAGACAGAGGGTTCAATTCCCTTCGCCCGCTCAAAATTTGCCATCTTAGCTCAGTGGAAGAGCATCGGTATCGTAAACCGGTGATGGGAGTTCGATTCTCCCAGATGGCTCATGAGAAGAAGAGAACGGGTTCAAGAAAAAAAAATAAAAAACACGATTATCTTATATGTCGTGATACTTTTTCTTGTTCTTTATTTTATTTTTACTTTTGGTATTAAGCTTTTATTAAACACCTCCAGTTTTATTTCTGGTCTGTTTCCTCAACCGTCAACGAAACCATTATCTAAAACTGAAGATACTTTTAATTCTATTGATGTTAATTTAATTCCCCAAGCT
>Ga0172375_10001440_pt1 | contig 38327 bp, 50 predicted proteins | sample LakKiv1m_FD_114537 | JGI IMG/M metagenome (GOLD analysis project Ga0172375, IMG submission 114537) | Freshwater microbial communities from Kabuno Bay, South-Kivu, Congo - kab_092012_11.1m | ecosystem: Environmental > Aquatic > Freshwater > Lake | place: Democratic Republic of the Congo... | reverse complement strand
TAAAGCTTTTTATTTTCTAATCAGAGGGTTTGACAACTTCAATGATAGAAGGAAGGTTTTTTCTCAGAGAATAGAGCTTTGGAGGACGGTAGGAAACATTTTTTTGTGTTGATTCTTTGTTAAGAATCTTAAGAGAACGGATTTTTTTGTTGAAATTTCTTTTATCAAACTTTTTGTTGAAAGCTATCTCATAAAGAGATTGAACTTGAGACATTGTAAACTTTTCTGGAAGCAAAGAAAAAGCAACAGTTGTATACTCAAATTTCCATTTTAGTCTTTTGAGTGCATACTCAAGAATCTTGCTATGATCAAAAGCAAGTTTTGGAAGTTCATCTACTGAGAACCATTTAGCATCAGAAACATCAGTCTTAGGAGTTAAAACAATTTTTTCAGAATTAGTCAGAGCCATATAAGCCACTGTAATAACTCTGTCTCTAGGGTCTCTGTCAGGCTCACCAAAAGTATATAATTGTTCGAGGTAAATATCTTTAGCTCCTGTTTCTTCTTGTAACTCTCTTTTAGCTGCTGCTTCAAGTGACTCAGGCATCTTAACAAAACCACCCGGAATAGCCCACATTCCCTTGAAAGGCTCAAGAGCTCTTTTAATAAGCAAAACTTTTAGCTTTTTATCTAGAATAGTGAATAAAACAATATCAACAGTAACCGCAGGTTTTGGATATTCTTTCTTGGTTTCTTTGGGTTCAACCATGAATAGTGTATGTTTTACAATATATATAAATGTTACCGATAAGAAAGAAGCATTTATAAACTTAAAAAATGAATTATAATTATGGCGAAAAAAGAAGACAACTCTCAAAATGCTGAGATAAAAAGGATGCTGAAAACTCTGAATTCTCATCAGGCTGCTTACTGTGACCTGAAACTTAAAGACCCTAAAAATGGCGAGTATATGCTTTGTGTATTTCATTTTGTGCCTGGAAAAAAACTTAATACTTTGCAAGCAGCTTGTGAAATAGCTGCTGAAAGCTCGACAGGAACAAATTTTGCAGTAAAAACAGAAACTCCTTTCTCAAGAGAGATGAATGCACTTGTTTACAAACTTGATTTGAAAAAAGAATTAGTTTGGATTGCATTTCCTTGGAGACTATTTGATAGAAGAGGAAATGTTCAAAATATTCTTACCTATGTTGTTGGAAATGTTTTAGGAATGAAAGAAATTTCTGCTCTAAAACTGCTTGATATGTGGTTTCCACCAGCAATGCTTGAGCAATATGATGGACCTAGCTATACTATTGATGATATGAGAAAATATCTAGATGTTTATGACAGGCCAATATTAGGAACAATAGTTAAACCAAAAATGGGATTAACTGCCTCAGAATATGCTGAGGTTTGTTATAATTTCTGGAGTGGTGGCGGAGATTTTGTTAAGAACGATGAACCCCAGGCTGACCAAGATTTTTGTCCTTATGATAAGATGGTTGAGAATGTAAAAAAAGCAATGGACAAGGCAGTTAAAGAAACGGGAATGAAAAAAGTTCATTCATTTAATATTTCTGCTTCTGACTATGATACTATGATAAAAAGATGTGAGATGATAAGGAATGCTGGATTTGAAAAAGGAAGTTATGCTTTCCTAATTGATGGAATAACTGCAGGTTGGATGGCTGTTCAGACTCTTAGAAGAAAATATCCTGATGTTTTCATTCACTTTCACAGAGCAATGCACGGAGCTTTTACAAGGCCAGAAAATCCTATTGGATTTTCTATTTTAGTTTTATCTAAGTTTGCTAGATTAGCTGGAACTAGTGGAATACACACAGGAACAGCTGGAGTAGGAAAAATGGCAGGAACTCCTGAAGAAGATGTTGTTGCTGCTCATAATATCTTACATTTCAAAGATTATGGACACTACTTTAAGCAAGAGTGGGGAATGATTCAAGAATCAAGTGAAAACGCTGAAGAATTAGTAAGGCAAGATTCAAAAAATCAAGAAATACTTAAAGATGATCCTTGGAGGGGCATGAAAAAATGTTGTCCAATAATTTCTGGAGGATTAAATCCAACCTTACTCAAGCCTTTTATTGATTTAATGAAAAGCATGGATTTTATAACAACAATGGGTGCAGGAGTGCACGCTCATCCTAAAGGAACTAAAGCCGGAGCTCGAGCCCTAGTTCAAGCATGCGAGGCTTACAAAAAATCAATTGATATTCACGAGTATGCTAAAAAGCCTGAGAATCGTGAGCTAAAAGAAGCCATAGAATTCTTTGAAAAAAAAGAAAAACCAGAAATAAAAGAAGCCGAAGAAGCTGAGAAGAACTAATATTATTTTATGGGAACAATAAAGAAACACATAGGATTTAAGGAAAGAATAATAAAATCTAAGAAAATATTTATCATTGGCGTTGCTGGAGATTCTGGCTCTGGAAAGACAACTTTTGTTAAGGGAATTAAAAACATGTTTGGCGAGGACATGGTTAGCACTTTTTCACTTGATGATTACCATAGATATGACCGAGATCAGAGAGCAAAGAAAAAAATAACTGCACTTAATCCAGCTAAACCTCCGCCGATAACTGCACAATCAGTCTTAACTAACTCATTAGGATGAAAGTTCATCTGCTCCTTAGAGCCATTAATTTTTGGTCAATGGCTATCAGATAATCCCTGCCAAATTTCTGATTTTCAAGTCCATCAACTAAACATTGTGGTAAATCTTTTTCTATCTCCCTAGAACATGATGCAGCACCCATGGCTATAGCTGCAACAGTATCTACATCACCTTCAAAAGCAATGCATCTCTTTAAAATATCTGCTAAACTATTTGATTGTTGAATTGCAGTAATTGCTGCTCTTACACTTTCAATTCCAAGCGCTCCAACCTTACCTTGCCAAGCTGAGTTCCAATTACCCTCAACTTGCTGTTCAATGAACTTACCTAATTCTGTTCTTGGACCTAGAGAATAAACAAAATAATGAGTCATCAGTGAGCTAGCTAAAGCCGCGTTGATTCCCCTAGGAGTATTATGAGTAACTGCTGCTTGAATTCTTGAATATTCTTTTACTTTTTCTATATCTCTAAGTATTCCTATAGGCATGGCTCGCATTGCTCCGCCACTTTTCTCATTATCCGGATGAATTTTAGCTAAAAATTCCTCTCCGGTTTTTATTTCCTGAAGAAAAGCGTAAAATCCTGCAGCATAACCTTCTCTAGGATCTCTTTTGAAAACATCGACAAACTTTTGAGCAATATTAAGGGGAGTAAATTCAACTCCTTCAACTAAAAGCTCAGCATTTGCTAGGCTCATCTGAGTATCATCAGTATATTTTCCTAACCCGATATTATATTTCTGATGTTTTCTATAGTGAGTTAAGTCATTATATCTTTTTACTATTTCACTCGGAACATATTCAAAACCCGAGCCATAAGAATCTCCGATTGCTATTTCAAACATCATTTTATCTAGCCTCACTAACCTCGCTTGCCTCTGTGCTTTCGGTGTTTGGCACAATAACTCTAAGCGGATGCTCGCTCAATTTAATTTCCAAAACAGAACCTCTTGGAAATTTATACTCAACAGTATCTAGAGCAAAAGCTCCTTCATGACCCCTATATTCTATTTTCAGGTTTTTTGCCGAACCTTCATTTATGATTCCTCGATGTGGCATTACAGCAGTGAACTTAAATATTTCAGAACTCCTAGGATAGGGGTTGAATGCTTTCCATGCTGTTGAACCAGTTCCTGTTACAACAACTAAACCACAATTGCCAAGTTCATCTGTTCTTTGTTCTAAAGTTTCTGAATCTAGAAAACTTATAAAATATTTTGAAAATTTTGTAAATTTTAATAACTCACCTACACCAGTTTCATTTGTAACATTTCCAACAAAGTTACCATCCAGATAAACTGCCTGTCTTGTCCAGTTTTCTATCCTATAATTTCCTGTTACAAGAGCATTTATTGCTCCAGGAAGATCATGCTGGCATAAAGCTCCAAAACTATGTCCTTCTGTAACAACATTAAGTTGAGGCACATCTCGATTATGTCTTGCAACTTTAGTTACATTTCCATCTCCGCCTGCTGAAATAACTGCCTCGTATTGACTAACAAATTCTTCAGATAATTGAGGTAAGGTTACTAAATCAAAAGGTTTTCCTGCTTTTTTGAGGAGATCTATGATATCTTCAATGCTCTTACCATGATTGATATGGCCATCTATTAGTTCTTGATCTTCAGTTTCGCCTTTATAGTGATACTCATATGCTGACATTTTTCTTACAAGCAAGATTCTATTGTTTTTCATTTTATTTTTTATTTTTTTATTTTTTAGTAGGGTGTTTCTGATTTTAACATAAGATTATAATGATATGCCCATCGCTTTAAAACTTTTCCGTGGTCAAATGCTAGTCTCTTGGGTAATCTATTATAGGGAAACCATTTAAAACTTGCAGCATCATCGCCTGCTCTTGGTTGTCCTCTAAATTTTTGCGCAAGGTAGACATGGTCTATAACATGACCCCTTGGATCTCTGTTTGGTTTAGAATTAATGCATAAAACATAAAGGTCTCGCTGTCTTACTCTAAGCCTTGTTTCTTCATATAACTCTCGCTGCGCAGTCCTTTCAAGAGTTTCCTTGCCACAATTCAAATATCCTCCGGGCATACAGAATTGTCCTTGATAGGGCTCATGCTTTCTTCTTACTAAGAGTATTTTCCCATCTTTTTCAACAAGCACTGTTGCAGTTGATGCCGGATTTACAAATTTTTCTTTTTTCTTTGTCATTTTTTTGTTTTTCTTTCTTCTAATCTCTGATTTATTTCTTTAAAATATTGGTCTCTATTTCCCTCGAATATTCTGCCTGCACCAATAAATACATTATTAATTTCTAGAGGACTTCCTGAATAAACTTGCAAAATCCTTTTTATAGAAGCTTCATCAGCAACAAAAGGATTCTGAGATTTTTGAATTCCCATAAATGAATGAAAATAGACTTCTTTTGGATAACCTTCTCTTTCTTTTAAAAAATCTTCATAAATATCTAAAAATTGTTTGTCTCTAAATCTTTGTAAATGAACAAGAAATACTAGTGAACTTATAATATATTGCTCAACACAACTATGAGGATTTAGTTTTTTTATTTCAGGATTTCTAAGCCAAGATGCCACTATATTTGCTGTTTCATCATGACCAAGATTAGGTCTAGTTACACATCTTGCTATTGTTGTAAGTTCTGCCCGGCTATATGAATGTGCTTCTCGTTTATCTTCTTGAGCTAAAAGCTCGTGTAATGCTTGTTCTGCATTTGGAAAAACCTTACCTTCCAATACTTGCTCACCCACTTCATAAAAATAATCTGAGGGCTCGGTTCTTGCATGAGTCCCACCAACAGGAAAACCATAAATATCCTGACCTGCCGGCCCATTTAATCTTGATTGTACCCATTCTACCCAATCTTCTAGTGTAAAATTTTCTAAAACTTTGAAATCTATTGCGCTTCCTGTTTCTGTTTGAATTCTTAATTTTTTTCTTTCTACCATGTTATTCTTTAATTTTCTTTTACTTTCTTATTGCCTCCAGAAGTTTAGTTTTAAAGCTAGAGTCTACATCAGTTGAAACAAAGCAATTAAGTTCTTGTCTTTCTGGGTTTGCGGGTTCAAACTTTACATAACCTTCCTGAGCTGCAGCTGAAACTACAAGTGGATCATACATTATAAGTTCTTTTTTTCCTGAATATTCTAGCCATCTTAATCCTGACTCACAGAGAAAATCTCCTAACGCACTACCTCGTAAGGATTCTAAATCGCTTCTAGTTAAGGTTACTTTCTGTGAAACTTCTTTAGTTATAAAATATTTTTTCCAGTCTTGAGCCATCACCATAAAATAAGCTGCTAAATCTGTTTTAATATTATGCGAACCTATATGGCTTCCCATAACATAAATTTCTCTAACTTCTCTTATGCTTGGTCTAACCTCTAGCTGATGATTGATATTTGTAAGAGGGCCAATGCAAACTAATCTAGTATTAGCATCATAGCTTGGAAAATCCTGATTTTCTAAGGGTTCTTGCATTTCTTCTTTTGATAGGGCTCTTTCTTCTATGCCTGTCCAGTATTTTGAACTTCCTTCTTTGCCTGCGACTATTGGAATATTTACTTGAAGTATTCTTTCAAGTTTTCTTACTATCTTAGCTCTAACCTGAGTATCTCCATGAACTGTTGAAATAGCTTGAACCTCGAGGTTTGGATTTTTCAGAGCATAGGCTAGAGCAAATAAATCATCAACATCTGTTCCCACATCTGTGTCGATTACTAACTTTATTTTTTTATCATATCTGTCTGTCATTTTATTCATACTCCAAAGTTATTTTAGCCATTGGTGGGCTTACAACTCGAGATTTTCCGATTGCTACTTTATTTCTTCTTTCAATATCCCTTAATAATTCTTGAGCTGTTTGAAATTTTTTAAATCCAAAACTTTTTTCATACTCAGCAAGATTTTTTTCAGCTTCTTCAACAAGTTGAGGATGAACTAATAATTCTTCTCTAGAAAATCCTTGTTCAATACCATTACCATAAAGTTCTACTACTATTTCATACTTATAACCCAAGTCTTTGAAAGCAGTTTGTCCTGGTTCTAAGCCTGGAGAGGAAACTCTATAGGCTAAATCATTAAAACCAAGATAACAAGCTAATTGTCTAACAAGTCTTTTTGGCAGCATTCCTAGAGGAGAAAGTCTAACCGCTCCATCTCCAAACAAAGTATAATAACCTACTCCAAAATCTTCATCTTTATTTCCTGTACCGATTACTACTTTATTTTCAAGAGCTGCTTGTCCGTGCAAAACACTTGCTCTTAATTCTGAGATTTGATTGCCTCTGTGAAATTGCGATTGCATTACTTGAAGATCAACAACACTATAAGCCTGAACTAAAGGCTCAATATTAATTAACTCGCTTCGTATTCCAAGTCTGTCAGCTACTTTCTTTCCGTCTTCTTCATCGGCTTTTGCATTTAGTTTTGAAGGAAGAAAATATCCAACTAATTCTAGTTTTTTTTCAGGATTTGCAAGACTCAAATTATATAAATCAAATCCTCGCTTTGCCAGAGCAGCTGCACAAGTAGAATCTACTCCTCCACTCAAGCCTATAACTCCCCCTGATTTGCCTTCTTCAATAATTTCATCAACTATAAAATTTCCTATCTCATCTGCAACTAACTCGGGATTCATTGATGCAAGTTTTATTCTTCTATACTCCATTTTTCACTACTCCTGCTCTAGCCATAGCTTGTCTAACTTCCAAGGGTTCTTGACATGACTCGAGGTATTTTACAAATCTTTGTTCTGCTAATCTTCTGTCCCATTTACCATTCCATAGAGGATTCCAGCTTACATAATCATATAAGGCATAAACTGGAGCAAAATCCTGTTTAAAATCTTTATAGTCAATGATTATATTTGTTGCAATATATACTCCTTTCTCCTTTAGTCTTCTGGCAATTTGCATTGTCTTTTGTGCTGCTGTTACACTTCTATACATATCCTGTAAGACCTCTGGTGTACTGCTTTGAATTGGTGAATGATAGACTTTCAATAATCCAGAATCTGCTAAGTCTAATAATTCTCTCTCACAGGCAACAGTTACTGAAGGCTCAACATTTCTTATTGAGAATGGTTTTTTATTTCTTTTAGCTATTTCATACCACTCTTCTAGTTGACTAACAAGAGGACTATCTCCTATAAGAAGAACATTATCAAAAGCTTGGAATTCTTTTTCTAATCTAGAACTATCAAGTTTTTCAAACTCTCCACGAGTTATTCTAATAGTGCAGTAGGTGCATTTATTTGGACAGCCTTTACCGATTCTCAAAGGATACATATTTCTAAATAAGTGTCCATTTTTCTTATCATTATCTTGTTCTTTAAAATCCTTAACCCAGAATGGCTTTTCAAAGTTAACTAGAGTTCTATCAAATAAAAACTGATAATTTTCTCTTGGTGTCTCTAGTCTTTCTACAAAACTTGGAATTTCCACATCTGGTCTTTTTGCAAGACAACCACTTGCAAAAATATTTTTATCTGGAAACTCTAATTTTAATCTATCTAAAACTTTTAAATCACTTAACACTGCTAAGTCAGTAACCTGACATGAAAGAACAATCAAGTTATCCGCTTCACTAGGATTTTTTGTTATTCTTTCTGGATGTGCATTTGCCCAGCTCAATCCATCAGCCCAAACAGACATACATGCTGAGCAAGTCATGTAACTCTTTCCTTGCAAATCTTGAATACTCCTCATTGGTTTTTCTTCTAGTCTTTCTTCTGTCATTTTATTGTTTTATTCGAACCTCCAAAGATTTAGTTTCAAATAAAGCATCGATTAAAGCTCGGGCTTTATTAAATCGTTCTTCATAATTCCCAGAAATTGTTACAAATGGAATTCCTCTTTCAGTATACATTTGCTTTAACTTAAGATTATTGGCTTTTCTTAAATCTTCATCACCAGCAAATCTAATTCCATCTGCAACCCATTTTATATCTGGTTCTAAGTATAAAACTAAATCATAGTTTTGAAGCTTGATTATTTCATCAATTAGTGCAGATTTTTCTCCTGTCATATACATATCTAAATAATACTGAGTTATTGTTGCATCACTATCAACAAAAAAGAGTTTATTGCTTTCTTCAAGTTTTTTTCTTTGAAGAATAAAATGTTCCATTGCAATAAAATCAAACATTTCTTTTGTAAGCTGATTTGAATATCTTGCGCAAAAATCTCTTCCAACTTCATGAAAGTACTTTGTATTGTAAAACTTGGCAAGTTTTTTTGCTAGAGTTGTTTTTCCGCAACTTTCAGTGCCTATAAGCGCTATTTTTTTAGTAAAATATGCTTTTACAAAGTTTGGTAGCTTATCCCAGTGTTCATAAATATTTTTTCTTAGTTCTGTGGCTGATATTGTAACTGTTTTTCTCTTATCGTCAACTACTATGTGTTTTGCTTCAGGATAATATTTTTGAAATAATTCATTATAGCTAGTTTCTGAACTAAAAACATAGTCAATTGGCTTAGCTATTGCTTTTTTAATCATTTCAGCTCCTTCTTGCCAATCATAATCAGCATCCCAATGATTATCCTCTATATGGATAAGTTTGATATTATCCAAATCACTGATGAACTCTCCAAGCCAAGACAATCTTACTTCAACAGGAATATATTTTATGCCATCTCTTTTACATATCTCTTGGTCTCTGTTCTTTGAAGAAGATAAAACTACATAGAGTTCATCAACAAGATTAGAGGCTGCAAGTATTACATAAACATGTCCTTGATGTAATGGTAAAAACTTACCTCCAAGAAAACTTACGGTTTTCTTTTTTTCTTGCATCTGACTATTTGTTTGGCTTTGCATTTTTTTCTAGCTCCGGATTTATTTTTTCAAGTTTTTTCCATTTAAACCAGCCATAGGTTGCATTTACAAGGTAAGCAGTCCACATTACTATCATGCTTACATTACCGCCTGATGTTGCAAATACGTAAACCCACATTCCAACTTCTATTACATCTTCAACAATCCAGAGTACCCATTGCTCTTTTGCTCTGCGAACTGTTAGTATCATTCCTGTTATTGATAGTACGGTAGATGAAGCATCCACAAATGGAAGTGTTCCTCCTAAGAACATTAAGAAGAATCCATAGATTGCAGTTCCTAGTGCTGATACCAATAGCCAGAGTGCAAATTCAGATTTTTTTATCTTAAGTAAGTAGATTGTATCTTTTTTGTCTTTATTCTCATGTTTGTACCAGTAGTATAATCCTGCAAAAGACATTGGCAAGAAGTAAAGCAGGTTAAGCAAGGCTTCTCCATAGTACTTGCTCTGAAAAGATATTATAACATAGAGTGCTACGTTTACTATTCCAAAATAAAAATTACTGATTCTTCCCTTTGCAGTCAAGATTACGCAAAGCATTCCTGTAAGAGAAGTTACTAACCCTAGGACAGTATCGTGCCAGGCAAAAAATAAATAAACATTTATTGCTGTGAATGAAAAAAGCCAGAGTTTTTCATAAAGAGTCCAGTCAGTTACATATTCTTTTAAAAATTTAGGGAATTTCATATTCTTGCCTCCAAAACTTGTTTAGTTGTAACTAATCTAGCTCCAGCAGCAGCCATTTCTTCAAGAGCTTCTTTACTTTTATCAGGAAAAACTCCTTTTATTGCATCTTCAACAACAAAACATTGAACTCCTCGCTTCTGCATTCCAAGAACTGCTGCTTTAACACAGAAATCTGTTGCAACTCCGTATACAACTGCTTCTTTTACTCCTGCCATGCTAAGAAAAACTTCCAGAGCAGGATTTGTAAAAACATCGTAGGATTGCTTTACAAAATAAACTCCATCTTGAGTACTATAATGAGACATTTCACTAATATCTCTTAATGCTTCTCTAATTTCTTCTTCAGCTATTCTATTAGTATTTATGGGGTGACCAATATACAATTGAGCTGGCCATTTCCCACCTTTTTCAGGATATTTTCCTGAAAGTCTTGTTTCATCTATCTTTTCAGCACCTTTTGTATTAATCATGCAGTGATTTGGAAAAGGACCGCCATTTACTTGCAATTCAGGTTCTCTTTCTTTATACTCAGGAGTTCCAAAATGCCAATCAAGACTTCCAACAACTGCAATCCTGTTTGCTTCTGCATATTCAGTTAATCTTCTCAAATTAGGCTTGAGAAGTTCAGCATCAGGAACATATAATGCTCCATCTCGGTTCATGAAATCATTCTGAGTATCTACATCATAAAAGATTCTCATGCTAAAACCTCCTCGCCAACATATTGGCGTTCTACTCTTACAGGTTGTTGCTCGCCTTGTCCTAATCTTAACTCAAGAGCTGAGTTTGGTTTGTAACCCCGGCCTTTTTTTGAGACTGGAACAAAATCTTCTGAGCTATTGCCTACTGCAACAATATCCATCTTTGTAGCTCTAGAACTAAAGATTTGTCCAACTCCGAGATTATCAAATAACTTAGTTCCTAAAAGTTTTTCAGCTCTTACAAAGGCTCTAACTTTTTCAGGATTAGCAAATCCTGATGAAAGAGTTATTTTTACATTTTTGAAACCATTTTTGTCAAGAGCTTTTCTCATAGCATAAGCTCCTGTTACTGTTACTCCATTTCCAAACCAGTATTTTTCATCCTCGCTAGGTATAAGTGGAACAAAACCTACTTGGGCTTGAATTTTTTGATAATCGTTTAGAGTTAAAGCTCCTTGTCCTAAATTTTCTCCGCAAGTATCGATTCTAACTCCAGTCAACCTTCCTTCTAAAGCTTTGGCTGTTGCTAGAGCATCATCAATTTCATGATTTCTATAATCACAGAGTATAATTCTTGGAACTGATTTATCTATAACTCTGTCAAAAGCTTTCATTGATTCTACAACCGCTTGACCATAGCCATATTTCCAAGCCATTACATTCTCAAGAACGTGAGGAGTAGTTCCAACTCCTTTTTTTCCAACTGTTTCTGCTCCTGCATCAGTTGAACAAGAACTTGCTCCTGCTTCAAAAGCTGCTCGAGAAATTAAAGCATCTTCATCATATCTCCAATGCCTTGCTCCAAAGTACATTACTTCTCTGCCTTCTGCTGCTTGAACAACTTGAGACATTACTTGAGTTGCAGCAGCTAAATCAACTCCGCGTTTGTCATTTGCTTTTGTAGTTTCTGCTGCCATTACTCCAAGATACATTGTTTCTAAATCAACAATATCTTGTATTGGAGCTTCGATTAACATAACTGTATCTTTTGGTGAGTAATTAGCTCCTTCTGCAAGTGCGTAGACTCTTCCGCCGTGCTGTACTAAACCAGAATATTTTTCAAGTATAGCAAGAGCTTCATTGATACCATAAACTTTTCCAGGACCCTTTCTTATCATAACCTGAGCTCTAACCCAAGGATTGACTCCTTGTTTTTGCAGAATCTCTTTGCTTCTAAGAAAGTATTTGTCTGCATAAGGCTCAGGTTTTTCTGGAAGTTTGAATTGTTCTTGCATGTTATCTCGCTTTTACAGACCTCCTTGCAGTAAATCTTAGATATTCTCCACTAGGGTCAGACTCAAAAGCAACACACCAACCTGCGGCTCTATATCTTGATTTTAATTCAGAAATTAATTGAGAATCAAGGTCATCAGATGCAACGCAAACCCCATCAATCTCTCCTGGAACAAATTCTTTGGCTAAAGCTCTATCAATTTTTCTTTCAAGTATGGGTAAAAGTTGTATATTTTTTCTTCTGTAAGTCTCTAATACTTGAGCTGATGTTATTACCATGTTATTCTTGTACAGACCTCCTTGTAGTAAATCTTAAGAAATCTCCTTCTCTTTGGTCAGACTCGTACTTAACATTCCAACCAGCCTGCTCATATTTTTGTACTAATGCCTGACATAATGGACTATTATAAGAAATGCCACCGGGCATATCAATACAAACATCATCAGTTTGACCACTTTCAAATCTTTTTAATAGCTCTTCATCTATTTGCTTTTCTAAAGATTTTAGTTTTGGCAATCCGTTTCTAAGGATTGTTTCTCTTACTTGTTGGGGTGTTAGTACCATGTTATTTGTTTTGTTTTTTGTTTTCTTTGTGTTTATTTTACCTTAACATAGTGTATATTTTACACTATATAAACATTGTGGTGAAAAAGTATACATAATGTTACTACTACACTAAGTATTTAATCCTCGAGAAAAAAGCATAAAAAGACTAACACTAAGTAAAGAGAAAAATCAAGAAAAAGATGGAAAAATATGAAAAAATGAGAAAAAAGTGGAAAAAACCGACTTATTAAAATTTAAACAAAACTATTCAAAATATATGCGCCAATGAAAATAAGAGCTATGGCTATTATTTTTTTGATTATGGTAAATCTACTAGTATCTTCTTTTATTATTCTTGGAAAGAAGAATGAGAGAGCAAGCCCTATTATAAAAACAAAAACAGGAACAAGGCCATTTATTGAAGAAACAAGAGCTATTGGAGCCAGAAGAATTGCATAACTTGAGATTATAACTCCTCCAAGATTTATTATCTCATTAAAAATATTAAGACTTATTATGGGCATTTTATTTTCTGAAAAAGAAGCAAAGAATTGTTTTCTTGTTCTTTTAAATAATAAAAGCAAAATTATTGAAAATATTAAGAATCCAAGGTATTGCCAAAAGCTTGTTGTCCAGAAATCTGTGCTTATTGCAAAAAGTTTAAAAAAAGTTACATTAAGAGCCACTATAAATGAAGCAAGAAGCATAAAATAGATAACATCTTTTCTTAATCTAAATTTTTTCTTAAAATCTATTGAAAGAGTTAGGGCGCCGATAATAATCAAGAAAAAAGCAGCTAGTTGAATAAGAGTAAGTTTTTCATGCAGTATTAAAAAAGCTAGAATAAGATTAAACACAGGAATCATTTGAAATAAAGGGATAACAGAAGAAGCATCGGCTCGCTTTATGGCTGCATAATATGGAAAAAAATAGCCGATGTAAAAAAAACTATTAATGACTATTAGAACTGCTGTTGAAAAACTTAGATTTATAACACTGGGCTTAAAGATATAGATAAGTATTACTGCTGGAATTGCTATAAGTCCAGAGTATGCCACAAGAGCATTTGAACTAGATTTGAAATATCTGCCAAGAACAAACTTGTCTATAAACGTTGATAGAGCAAAGAGAATTGGTGCAAGCAGTGCAATAAATATCCAACTTGCTACCATCTTTTGTTTTTCTTTTTACCTCCTTTATAAAAAATGGCCCGTAAGGGATTTGAACCCTTGACAGCCTGCTTAAAAGGCAGGTGCTCTACCAGGCTGAGCTAACGGACCATACTAGAAACTAATAAAAATAGTTTATAAAACTATCATTTTTTATTTCTGAGTAAGAAGAATAATGCAATAAGCCCAAGAACAACCAAGATAATTCCAACTATATTTGTGTATTTTGCAGGTACTTCTGAAATTATATTTCCAGTAAAATTCGGAGAGAGGAAATATGCTCCACTTATCAATCCAAGAAATATTGTGATGATTCCTGCTGCATGATGTTGATTTAGTTTTTGTTGAGTTCTTATAGCATGAGAGCTATAAACTTTTGATAACTTTTCTTCAATCCCTGCATTATCTATACATTGTGCTGCTACTTCTCGCGCATATTCATCTTTATCTGCCTTAGCTAGGGCTATATCTCCAAGTTCTCCATAGGCTCTACCAGTTTTTCTCATTCTTTCTGCTAGAGCAAAGTCTTCTACTGGTTCACTATGATGTCTAAAATGATCATCATAAAATTCCGATAAAGCCACACCTATTTTTTTAAAAACATTCATAGATATTCTAAAGAATTAAACTATATAAAGACTATTTTTTATTAACTTTCTTATCTACTTTTTTATATTTTGAGAAAATGAAAATATAAAGTATTTCTAATATGCCCAAATCGTTTAAGATTAACAATACAATAAACCATATCCAACTATTTCTTCTTGCAGACTTCCAAAGAGCAAAGCCTTTCCAAATAATAGACCAAATAAAAACAAAAAATAATATAATTCCTATTGCCGCTAGAGAGATTCCAAGCTGACTTGCTAATATCTGAATATAATTGTCATAAGCTTGAGATAAGATTTCTTCTTGTAGAGCCATATACTATCTAGTAGATTTTTCTTTTTAAATCTATCCGAAGAAAAAAATAAATATAAAATAAAAATTAAATTTTTGTTGTTATTAGAAAAAAGTAAATTATTTTCAGAAAGATTTATAAACTACTAAAATGGTAGGAATCTAGAAAATACAATTCATGGTAGTTTAGTTAAAAATCTATATACAAGGGGTTGTATCTGAGCAAAATTATAAAAACGAGGTAAATTTAGAAAAAATGCGCTGCCCTTTCTGCGGCTATAAGGAAACGAAGGTAACTAATAAGAGAGATAATGAAGGAGAGACTCGAAGAAGAAGGGAATGTTTAAAGTGCAAGAAAAGATTTACCAGCCATGAAAGAATAGAAGCAGACTTTAGAGTAATAAAGAAAGATAATACGCGCGAAGATTTTGATTTAGAAAAAATAAAGCGCGGAATAACTAGAGCTTGTGAAAAAAGACCAATAAGTCTTGCTCAAATCAATAAAGCAGTAGAAGAAATAGAAAATAAATTAAAAGCATCAAATAAAAAGGAGATAAAAGCAGAAACAATAGGTGAAGTAGTAATGAAAACACTAAAGAAACTTGATAAGATTGCATACATTCGTTTTGCAAGCGTCTATAAAGATTTTAAAGATGTTTCAGATTTCAAAAAAGAAATAAAAGATTTATAATAAAACAAAAGAGGAAAAACAAAAACTAACAAAAAATGGTAAATGGATTAAATGCTGTAAAAAAAAGGGATGGAACCCTTGCTGGGTTTGATAGAAGCAAGATTGTAACTGCTATTTCTTATGCTTGCAGAAGAGAGCATATTACTGACTCGCAAGTCTGGGAAAAAATTGCTGACGAAACAATAAGACTTTTAAAAAAAGATAGAATAAGAGGAACTCCAAGCGTTGATGAAATAAGTGATTTAGTTCCTAGAGCCGCAGAAGTTCTTGGTTATGCTGGTGTTGCTCGAGCCTATCAGGGTTATGCAGATCAAAGAAGAGCAATAAGAGTAAAAGGACATGCTGGAAGAGGTAATGCTACTGATAATTTACTGATGGTTAGCTCTTTTACTGAAGAAGCAACCCATGAATTTCAAAGAGAAAGAATTGTAGAAGACTTAGTTAATCATGCAGGGCTAGAAGTTCCTGATGCGCGGGCAGTTGCAAAGGGCCTTGAAAATAGACTTGTTGGACTTGGAATAAAGTCTGTAACAACCAGACTTGTAAGAGAACTTGCAAGAAATGAAATGCTTGAGCTAGGGTTAACTCAAGCAGCAGCAAAATATTCTGATTTAACTATACCAAAAACATTTCTTGAAGAATTGCTTTTCACAAAAGCTGTTGAAAATAGTAATATAGTTGCAAATAATCCAGGAGCTCTTGAATTTAATGCTTGGGAAAATATAAGCAAACAATATGCACTTACAGAAGTATTTTCTCCAGCCCTAGCAGCAGCACATAATTCAGGAGCAATACATCTTCATGATTTAGGACTTATTGATAGGGTTTATTGTTCTGGACATTCTTTAGAGTTCATAAAAAAAGCAGGTATGAGATTAGATAATTTACAAACAACATCAAAACCAGCAGGACACACAAGCACCCTAACAGGACACCTTAATACTTTCTTAGCCAGTATGCAAACCTACTATTCTGGAGCGCTTGGAATAGGTTATATGAATATTTTTTATGCTCCTTTAATTGAAGCAGATTTGAAAGAAAAAGGTTTAGGAAAAATAGGCGTAATGCAAGCTAGAATAGAAAGAGACAAAGAAATGATAGTTAAACTAAGAGATGAGAAAAAAGATGTTTCTTCTTTAGAAGCAGCAGTGGTTGCAGAAGAACAACGAGTAACTGAATTAAGAAAAGACCCTATGAAAGCATTAACTGATGAAGAAATTGATGGTTTTATGTACCAGACTGCTCAGGAAGTAATATTTAATGGCTCACAGAATGCTTTTTCAAGAGGCGGACAAACTCTTTTCTTAGATTTTAATATTCATGCAGGAGTTCCAGAGTTCTTAAGAGATACTTTAGCAGTAGGACCAAGAGGAAAATATATGATGGAAAGAAATGGTAAAACTGTACCGCTAGAAGAAAGAAAAATAGAAGAAATAACTCCAACAGGATACAAGCTTTCTGAATATTTTGATCCTGAAACAGGAAAAGTTGTTGCAAGAGAAAAAATGGAGAATTGGAAAGATCCAACTAGTGGTAAAATTGTTCCTTCAATAAAAAGAGAAGAATTCTTAGAATCAGGAGAAAAACTAGTTACCTATGGAGATTATCATAATAGAGGAATAGTAAGCAGATTTGCTAAAGGATTATTAAGAGCATGGAAACAAGGAGATGCCGATGGTTCAATCATTGCTTTCCCAAAGTGCGATTTCCATCTTGATGAATCTACTTTTACAGACCCAATGCAAAGAGAGGTTTTAGTTGAAGCTTGTAGCTTAGCAAGTGAAAATGGAAGCACTTATTTTGTATTTGATAGAGATGCTGTTACACTTGCAGCATGCTGTAGATTAAGAACTACTCTTGATGACCCCTATGTACTTAAACATCCAGAATCAGTAAGATTCTGCGGATTCCAGAATGTTACAATAAATCTTCCACAAGCAGCCTATAGAGCTGCTCGCCAGGGCAAGAAAACTCTAGAAGGATTCTTTGAACAACTTGATGCTACTATGGATTTAGCAGTTCAAGCTCATTTAGAGAAAAAAGAATTCATATCAAGAACAACGGGCCCAGGAAAAATACATCATGCTGTAGCAAAGCCAACAATTATTGATGGAAAACCTTACATTGATTTAGATAAAAGCACCTACATTATAGGATTAATAGGATTAAATGATGCTGCACAATTCTTAATAGAAAAAGAATTACATGAAATGACTCCTGAAGAAACCAAAAAATTTGGATTAAGAGTAGTTGCTCATATGAATACAAGAATAAAAGGATATACACAAAAATATGGATTAAAATTCAGCCTTGAGGAAAGTCCTGCTGAATCTGCAACAAGAAGATTTGCAAAAATAGACTTAGAAACTTATCCAGAAGAAGCTTCAAAAGTAGTAAAAGGAGATATAAAAGGAAATAGACCTTACTATACAAATAGCATACACTTCAGACCTGATGCAGATATTGATTTAATAACGAGAATAAGGGGACAAAGTTTGTACCATCCTGCAATTGAATCAGGAGCGATAATACACGCTTTTGTTGGAGAAGAAAAACCCTCAACAGAAGCAATATACTCTGTTGTTGAAAATGTTTTCAGAAATACTCAATCAGCTCAACTAACAATAAGTCCAGAATTTACAATATGCAGGTCTTGCAGAACAACTCATAGAGGAATCCATGATGATTGTCCTAATTGTCATAATAAAAATGAAGAGAGTTTGATAAGAATGACAAGAATTGTTGGTTATTTTAGCCAGCTTAGAAATTGGAATGCTTCAAAACTATCGGAAGGTGAAGATAGAAGAAAAGGAAATTATTCTATCATGAATCCGGGAGCTCCAGGAAATTTCCAAGTACCTAGTTTAACAGCAGAACCAGGACATCTTACAGGAGTTATTATAGGCAAGAATGGTTGTGTGCTCTGTGATCAGGGCGGAGTGGTTCTTAATAGAGAAGCAGCAAGACTAAAAGCAGAGTATGGACAAGATATGAAAATAATAACCTATAAAGCAGATACAGAAGAAGGAATGACAGAAATGCTTTTAGCAGGAGCAAATCCTGCAAGAATACCTTGCGCAATATTATTTGACCATAATGGCAGGGAAATTGGAAGGGTGGATACTCATTATTCTGGCGGAAGAGTCACAAGAGAAGGAGCGATAACAACTCCTAAAATAAGAGCAATAACCGATGGATATTTAAAACCAGCAGCAGGTTAATTAGAATGAAATTTTTAGGAAACCCCACTCTTACGACACTTGATTATCATGGAAAGGTTGCTTTAATAGTATATACTCCTGATTGTAATTTTTCATGCCCTGGATGTCATGCCCGAATGTTAAAAGAAGCAAAAGAATCTATGACAGGAGAGGCTATGTTTCAATTAGTAAAAGACTATCAGAATCTTGATTGGGTTGAAGGCTTAGTAATCTGTGGAGGAGAACCAACACTGCAACCTGACTTGATTAATTGGATACAAACTTTAAAAAAAGATGCAAGAACAAAAAATCTACTTGTAAAACTGGATACTAATGGTAGCAGACCTCAAATATTAGAAGCATTAGCTCGAGAAAAACTTGTGGATTATGTTGCCATGGATGTTAAAGCTCCCCCAAGTCTGTATAGTCAAGTAACTGGGACAAATAATCCTGAATTAATTAAAAATGTAAATGAATCTCTTGGTTTAGTATCAGGATTTCCTGACTATGAGTTCAGAACAACTCTTTTTCCAATAACAAATGCGGATGGTACCTTTAGATGGATGAATACTCAAGATATGTTAGAGATGGCAAGATGGATAGAAGAAGCAACAAACTCGAGAGCTCATAAACATTATTTGCAAAGATTTGAAGCCCGTTCAGAGCAAGAAATGGTTGATCCAAGATTCACAAAAGAAAATTTGCCTTTAGCCATGCAAAAAACTCCACAATCTTTATTAGATGAGATGAAGATTCAGCTAAGAAAAGCAGGCTATGATTTTCAAATAAGATAAATTGATAATTACTAAGGTTATAATAAAAATAGTTTTAGTAATGTTTATTCATCTTTGATTTGATGTTTTTAGGAGTTAAGAAAAGATTTAGATATTTGCAATTAAAAAACAGCTAAACAAGAACTACTCGCAAACAAAATATGAATTACATTATTAAAAGAACAATAATAAAATTTATAAATCAACAAAATATAGGTTTTTATCAATAATTTATTAAATAACTAGGTAAATAAAAAATGGTTAAGAAAGAATCGGTTTTTGAGCTGACTGAGAGCAGTTTTCCCAAGATTATGACAGATAAGAAGACTCCACTTGTAATCGTTGATTTTTTTGCAGAGTGGTGCATGCCATGTGTTATGATGGGGCCTGTTTTTGAGAGATTGTCTGAAAAAAATACAAATGTAAAATTCTGCAAGATAAATGTAGATGAAGCTCCAAAACTTTCTCAGCAGTATGAAATTTCAAGCATACCCTGCATTATATTCTTCAAAGATGGAGAAGAAGTTGATAGAATTATAGGGAGCACAGGCGAAGATTTGTTCCAAGAAAAGATTAATGATTATTTGAAGCTGTAGTTCTGAGTAAAAGTTTTGCAATTAAACAAAAGTTTGAAGATTAACCAAACATCAAATCAGAATAACACTTATCAATAAAAATTAGTTTTAGTAATGTTATGCAATCCTTGATTTAAGGTTTTAAAGTAGATTTAAGAATTTGCAGTTAAAAAAAAGTTTTTTAACAATTAAACTAACGCTTGAAGATTAAACCAGCATAGAATTAAGATAAGAATTAGTAAACTTTTAGTAATAAAGCGAAGCACAAACTTTATAGCGAGCCAGCAGGCGAGCTATTACTTAAGAATTATTTTTTCCAAAAAAGATTACACTTGCAGTGGTCTTGTAGTTCGATTTCTCCACGATGAAAAACGCAGGGGCAGGCAATCTCTTTATCTTTTTCTTTATTTCCTGTAACAATCCTGCAGGGGCAGTAAATATCGCCTTTAAACTTTCTATTTCTGAGCAATCCATTTATTATACCCTCTACAACTTTCTCATTTGGATTAAGCTTTAAACCAGTTTTATCAGCATAACTCGCAAGTTGTTCTCGTAATTCTTGTCCTTCTTTGTCTAATGCCATAATAAATAACCGAAGATTAGATTTATAAACCTAATTAAATAAGAAGTTTTATGGTAACAATAAAAGTTGACCAAGAAAAATGTATTGGTTGCGGAAGTTGTGCAAGTATCTGCCCTAAGGCTTTTGAAATGGTTGATGGGAAAGCTATAGCAAAAACACCAAATGTTAAAAAAATAACCTGTGAAAAAGATGCTCAGGAATCCTGTCCTGTTGATGCTATTTCAATAAAATAAATTAGTATAAACCTAATAAAAACAACATGCCAAAAAGACATACTCGCGCAAGAAGCATGCGTGCAAGACGCATAAGACACAAGAGATTGAAGATAATTGGATTAAGAAGATAAATCTTAATAATTCTATCCTTATTTTCTGAGAAGTTTTAATAATTCTTATATTTATTCAGAGTAATAAGTTTATAAGAGTAGTTTTGTTATTAAGAATATGAAAATCAAAAATAAATCCCATAACAAAAGTAAATACGAGTTGTTAAGTCCAGCAGGTAGTTTTCCTAGCCTGATTGCAGCCATAGACTCGGGAGCTGATGCAGTTTATCTAGGATTAAATGAACAAGGCTTTAATATGCGGGCTAATGCTAAAAATTTCTCACTGGGGGATATGGATAAAATTGTCAAGATATGCAAACCCAAAGGTGTTAAGATTTATCTAACTCTAAACACAATTATTTATGATTCTGAGATAAAAAAAGTTGAAGAGATAATAAGAAAAATAAAAAATAAAATTGATGCAATTATTTGCTGGGACTTAGCAGTTATAGAGTTATGTAGAAAGTACAGAATACCTTTTCACATTTCAACTCAAGCAAGTGTAGCTAATAAAAAAGCTGCAGAGTTTTATAAAAAACTTGGTGCTTCTAGAATTGTTTTAGCTAGAGAATTAAACTTGGGCCAAATAAAAGAAATATCTCGGGTAATAGAAACAGAAGTTTTCATCCATGGAGCTATGTGCGTTAGCATTTCGGGAAGATGTTTTACGAGCCAATTTTTATTTGGTAAGAGTGCTAATAGAGGCGAGTGTTTACAACCCTGCAGAAGAAGTTATACTGTTAAAGATGATTCAGGTAATGAACTAAAGCTTGAAAATAATACTGTTATGTCTGCAAAAGACTTGTGTACACTTGAGTTTATAGAAGAACTAAAGAAAGCAGGCATAAAAGCTTTTAAGATTGAGGGCAGAGTTCGCGAACCAGAATATGTTTCAATTGTAACTCGAATTTATAGAAAAGCTTTAGATAAGAAATTAACAAAAAAGGAAATTCAAGAAAGCCTAGCTGAACTAGGCAAAGTTTATACAAAAGGCTTCTCAAGTGGTTTTTATTTAAATATTCCTGGAAAGAATGATTTTTCAAAAGAAGAACATTCTTCCTCAAGTCAAAGAAAAGAATTTATTGCTAACATTACCCAATATTTAACAAACAAACAGGTAGCAATAATGAAGATATCTTCTGGAAAACTAGAGGTTGGAGATGAATTGTACATTATTGGAGATAAAACAGGAATTATTCATCATAAAATTGAAAGAATAGAAGTAAATCACCAGCCAATAAGCAAAGCAAAAAAGGGTGATGAGATAGGAATAAAGATTCCTGGAGCAAGGAAAAGAGATAAAGTCTACCTGGTTGTTAAAAAGTGAAGGGTATTGATAATGTTTTAATAATCTCACACACCTTTTTCTGAGTATATAGGGTTAAGCGGGTTTGCAATTAATGAGATATATTTAATGAACTACATAAATCCTTAAATAGTATTACAATTATTTTCTTTTTATGGCAAACATAGCTCAAATTAACTATTATGGATGCATGGCTGGTTCTGATGATAGAGCTATCAGAGCTAAAATTGGTTCTCAGTGCCCTCAATGGTATGCTAATTATCTAATGGGTATCAAAAACACTATGCCTTCTAAGGTGCTCGGTCTTTTAACTCTTCTATCTAATGGTAAATGGAAAGGTCGCCTTGATGATGTTAATGTATCTACTGTAGAAGCTTGTCAGCAGGTTGGTCTTATTGAACATAGACCTAAAAAAGGAACAATAACTGATACAGGTCGTTATACTGCAGAATTTAGAATAACCCTGAGAGGAAAACAAGCTTATTCTCAAAGAGAGTTTCCTAAATGCTTACCTCTACCATAGTAATATATTCTCTTCGAACACATAATACATAGCTTTCTGAATTAAAAAGATTTAATTTATCTTGTCCATAGTCCAAAGATAAATTTTTATAAACTTATCAAAAAATGTAATCTTAAAGCATTACTGGGGGGCTTGCTTAACTTTGAATTGTTTGAAAATGTTATATAAAATTATTAAACATATTTATATCTTCAGAAAGCCAAACTATTTTCTACAGCATAAATCTATTAAGAGAAAAATTCTCTGACACTCTCAACTTCTCTCTTTAAGATTTCTATACATTTTTGGTTATTATCAATATTCAAATATACTTCAATTAAAATCGGGCAGTTTAGTTGCTTTAGTGGTAAGAACTTTTCTTTATCTGGACAATCAAAAAACGTTTGATGATCTCTTATTTTTTTTCTCTCAGTATCGTATCTTCTATCACTAAGATGAACATGTTGTATTCTATCACAATACTTCTCAATAAGTTCTTCCAAATATCCATCATAATTAAGAGCATGAGAAGTGTCAAGGACTAATCTTAACTCAGGATATTCGGCAAGTTTTGCTTCTGCTAAAAGTTTTGTTATATCTATAGGTTTAAATCTTAATGGACTTATATTTTCAACACAAAAAAGCATATCTTCTTCTGCTCTAGGAATTTTCTGATTAGGATGAAATAAAATTGCTTGGCTATTTGTATCAAAATACCACTCTCTTAATCTTTTAATATCAAAAGTAAAATAGGGTATAAAAGTCCCTCTATAAAACATTGGCGCATGAATTGAAGCATATTTCAATGATTTTATATAGTTCCTTGAATCTTGAGAGATTCTCTGTTGAGCTTCATCATCTGTAAAAAAAGTTATTTCCAATGCTTGTGTTTGAGTCTTCCTTATTATTTCTATTTCAGAAGCTATAAATCTGCCCTTAAAATGTGCTGAACCTAAGCTTAAACCTATGATGTTGTTCATAAAAAATAAAATAAAACAAGATATAAAAATATAATTATATTAATTTATACTAATTAATTGGACTTTTGTTATTAAGATAGTCCTTCATATCTTGTCTTGTTATTGTAAGCTCAGCTCTGCATGGTTGCCCGGTACCAGTCCAACCTATGCATAATCTTGCAGTATAACCGCAAGGAGCTGGCTTTTCAAGGGCAATTTTTTCATCAGTATAAATTGGACCAGAAAAACCAAGTCCTCTTGCCAAGTCTACAGCTTCTTCTGTTCTTAATTTATAGTCTTCACCAGCAGCTTTAGCTACACATTTGTCCACAAGACCGCATGTATTTCTATAAACTGCTCGGTCTGTTTTTACAACCATTGTACCCATCCAACAGGCAGAGATAAATGTGCCTACAGCCAGACCCATAATCGCTGCCCTTCTCATTACCTTAATATTCATATTATTATTCAGTTAAAATCGACTTAAAAGCATTATTATACTTAAGGAAATATATTCTCTTCGAACACATAAATCTTTTAAAATGCAGAATCTATTGTTATTTTATGCTAACAATAAGAACTGTTCAGAATATTAAAAGGGGTTCAAGGATAACTTGGTTTAATGGGATTTATGCAATAATTCTTGGATTTCTTTATATAGGGCTTTTTAAATTTATAATAAAAACAAATTTTCATACAGTTAGTGCTATCTGGCAAGTTTTTGACAAATATAATCCTGATATTGCTCAGTTATTTGTTAAACTTTTAGTAATAAAAGGTGTATTTATTATTTCTATAGGTATAATGATAATTTACCTATCTTCTTACATACTGAGAAAGAAAGATAAGGCTGCATGGTTTGTTCTTTTCCTGATAGGTTTGTTGTTCTGGGGAAGCCTGTTAACAATAGAAATTCTTGACAGAAATATTTATACAATAGTTCCTGCAGCAATTGGCTGGATAATGTTCATTATTGGCATGCTTCTTCCAATAAAATACTATATGGAAAGAGATTATGATGATTACTAACATATAAAATGAAAGCTAAATATTATGACATACCTGTGGGGGATAAAGTTATAATGGTAAGTATAAGACAATATGAAGATAAGCCTGGCGAATATGTTATTTTTTGTGGCGATAAGAAATTTCCCCCAGTTAGAACAGTAAAACAAGGGTTAGATGTATTAGTTTCTGCTGTAAGAGAAGAACTTATAAAGATAATTCAAGATGGTGAAAAGGCAAGACAATTAGCAAAACAACTTCTTTCTACAAAAGAGGGTCTTAAGGCATTAGGAAAATATAGATATCCTTAGTAGCTATAGTATAAAACTAATTTTCCAGTCTCGTCAAATAAGAAAAATTTATCTGAATCATCATTCCAAACACTTTTATTAGAGGTAAAAGTTTTTTCTTCTTGTGCTGAAAAACTTGGCATTTTTATAACATTTCTTCCAGCATCTTTTACAAACCAGCCAGAAAGATTGCATGAGAAAGAACAATTATTCATTAGAGTAAAGGTTTCTTGCCTTGCATTAAGATTAGAAAGAAAAATGCAGCTCGCGCATTTTTCTTGAGACTTAGTCCAGATTCCTAATCCTAAAACTCTAGCTTGCTCTTCGGCTTGCAAAAAATCTTGCGAGTATTTTAAACCATCAAGCATATAAGCATTAGCATAGCCTTTTTCGACTATTTCTAGATTAAGAAATCTATCTTCATAATAAATATATCTTAATTTTCTCGAGTATTTATCTAAATCTTCTCTATCTCTTTCTAACTCAATGGTTTTATTTACAAACTTTAGAAGAAAGTTCTTACCAAACTGAGAGTAAGGCATATTTTTTTCAGGAGTATTTATCCCCAACAGTCTAACATGTTCTCCTGAATCTAATTCTAGGGTATCTCCATCTATAACCCGAGTGAGAGTAGCTTGCTCGCGTTCATAATTTACTGAGTTTATTGAATTGCCTGTTAAACTTGTTTTTATTAGGGGATAATAAATAGAAAATATAGAAAGAACAATAATTACTAAAAGAAAACCAACAAGTCTTTTGTTAATTACCATTAAAATGTTAAGATAAAGATTTATTTAAATGTTGTCTTAGAAAGTTTTAAAAAGCAAAGAATCTCAGTAAAATAAAGGTGTTGGTAAAGAATCGCCTTAGAATTCTAGGATAATAAAATGACAGATAAAAATACAAATCAAAGCTTAGAACAACTAACTGATAATTCAAATTCTAAAAGTGGACACTTTTTTTTTATTCCAATTCTTGCAGGTAATCTTTTTGGTGCGGTGATTTCTGGAACATTGGGTTTTGGGCTTGGTATGGGTTCGGTGCCTAATTTGTCTCATCATTACAAAAGCTTACTTGCATATGAGGGAGTTGGATTAGCATTAACTACTCTCGGATTTTTAGCCGCACCTGGCACAAGAAGGAAAAGAGATTTTTTATATGTACCAGCAATCTATGCCGGAGTTCAAACAGTCTCTTTTGTAGCAGGATATGGTGCAGGAAGTCTTGTAAATTTAGCAAAACATTTTTTTAACTAGTATATATTAATTTGATTATTCTTCTTTGAAAAAAGAAAATCTAGAAATAACATCTTACAAGATTTGCTTTTACTTTTTCTTCTCAGGTTGTATATTAACTCCGAGTTTTCTTAGTTCTTCAAGATGAGCATTAATCAAGGATTCAGTTACATTAGCAATCCTAACTAATTCATTACGCTCGTTGACAAGAGTTTGAATTGCTCCCTTATGATATCCTATCTGTTCATCTTTAGACATTTGTGGTGTTTCTGCCATGGGATTTAGTGATATTTGGAGGTTAAAAAGCTTTTCTAGTTTTACAAAAGCTTTTTAAATACTCTTTTTTTAGACTATTTATGTCAAAGGTAAGAATAAAACTAGGAAGCTTGGATATTACTGAGTTAAACAATATCTGCGCTACAATAAAAGAACTGGCAAAGAAGTCAGGCGTAAACATAAGTGGACCTATACCATTGCCAACAAAAAGATTTAAGATAACCACAAGAAAGAGTCCATGTGGAAATGGAACTGCTACTTTTGATAATTTTGAAATGAGAATTCATAAAAGAGTAATAGACTTACCTGCTAATGAAGCAGTCTTACACTCAATTATGAGGCTTTCTATACCTAGAAGTGTTAATGCTAAAATAGAAATGAAAGATTAATCCTCCATTATTACATATATTTCTAATTTGCGCTTCGCGTTGTTATCATCAAATAATTTAGTAAGTTTTATCCTAATTCAATGATGGTTTAATCTTCTTTTCTTGTTCAACTTGCTTTCTTTAGCTGGAAGAATCATGATATAAATTATTAAACAGTTATTAAGCAAATCGAACTTGTGCAGATTTGTCCCAGGATTTTAAATTTAAGGTTTACTTAACTTGTATTAAAGATTATATCAAAAAGCCAGGATTAGTAAGGAATTCTTGAGTAATATCTCCTATATCTTGCCAGTTATATGCCCTAATAGTGTTTCTAGCCATTTCAAGATTTCTGTTCCAAGGCTTGTCAAAAACAATAACAGGGATATCTCTTGCAACACGAACTATATGTTTTGGATCATCTTCAACTAAAAGATAAATATTATTTCTATAGCATAATTCTGTTTTTTCTGTTCTTTTTCCAGTTTTACCGAAAAAATTCCCAAAATCAATCTTTGAAAAAACTCCTGGAAAATTAGATTGAATAAAATCCATAGTTACTCTTTTAAGAAAATCCTGGCGAGCAGTTATAACATGCAAAGCATCAAGTTTTGCAAGTCTTTCTAGCTGAGGTTTAGCTTCTGCAAAAGGTTCAATTTGTTGGAAAAACTCAGACTCTGTAAATTCATAAAAATCCTTAACTGCTTGTTCCATAGTTACAGAATAATGATTCCAGAAATCATAGGTGTGAAAATCTGCTTCAGTTAAATTACAACCGTATTTTTTATTAAGAAAAAGACAGTGAGGACTAATCAGGGGCGAGATAACTTCATCTAAATCTATTCCTATTGGCATAATTAGTATACTCGGAAAGCAGTTTAAGAATAAAATGTTTTTTCAAAATATATCTTATTTTACACAAGATTTTATAAAGACTTAAGCTATTAAAAAATAATGAAGGAGTTAGAATTAGTAGCACCAAAAAATCGTGAGGCTCGTTTGATAGTTCAAGAGATGAGGGAGGCAGGATTAGAAGTTGGTAAACCTGTAAGTGTTTCTGTTTCTTCGCGGGATGTTCATGCAAATGAATCTACCGAGATTCCTATACCTCATGCAATAGTATATCCTGAAAATCGAGTAACTAAAAGACTTGCTGACTTGGTAATTTCTGGGGAAGTTTCTTATATTAAACCCGATTCTTTTGGAATTGCTTTTAAAAATGATTCACAAAACCCAAGAATTTTTGAGATAACTCCAACTGTAATACATAGCTATACACTGGGCAGTTGTTAGTAGCTAGATATTTACTATTTTAATATACACTTTATAAAATATATTTTCTATTATAACTATTGTAATATAACTATTAAATCATAATCTTTGCTTTACAAAGCTGTTTATAAATAATGAAAATGGTAAAGCTTACATGAATAAAAGGGGATATTTTATAACGTTTGAAGGTATAGATGGCTGTGGTAAGTCTACGCAAATCTGGATGCTTGGAAAACATATTTCTGAACTAAGTAAATATAATCATGTCCTTATGACAAGAGAACCTTGGGGAAATCCAGACATAAGAAAAATTTTAAGAGAAGATGCAGACCCCTATAGCCAAGGAAAAAAACTTGCTGAGATGTTTGTTGCAGACAGAAAAGAACATGCCTCTAAAGTTATTGTTCCGCAAATTAACAGAGGGATTCACGTAGTTTCTGATAGATATGATCTTTCTACTCTGGCTTATCAACAAACCCAAGGAGTTCCATTACAAGCGCTCATAGATATGCATTGCGAATTAATAATGCCAGATATAACTTTTATAGTTGATGTTCCTGTTGAAGTAGCTATGCAAAGAATGAAGGGTGATGGAAAAAGAGATGTAGAACAAAAATTTGAAAAACAAAGAGCATTTATAGAACAATTAAGACAAAATTATCTTGCCCTCAAATCTCAATTACCTAAAAGAGATATTGTAATAGTCGATGGAACTCCTTCAATCCAAGAAATTTTTGAAAAACAAATAAAACCTGCTTTTGATGCTTTTTATCAAAAAACTAGAAAATGCGACAATATTTAGAACACTCAAGAAAAATACTTTCCGCTGAAAGTTCAGGATATAAACCAAACCGTACTGGCATAGATACTATCTCTTTATTCGGTTACCAGAATGAATATGACCTAAGGCAGGGCTTTCCACTTTTGACAACAAAAAAAATGCCATTCAAAGCAATTGCCCATGAATTACTTTGGTTTATGCGCGGTGAGAGCAATATAAAATATCTCGTTGATAATAATGTTCATATCTGGGATGGTAATGCTTTTCAACATCAGCTAAAAAAACAGGGCTTAGAAAAACAATTTAAGATGTACTCTCCAGAATGGGTTGCAAAAAAAGACGAATATATTGCAAGAATAAAAGAAGACCCAGAATTTGCTAAGCAAAATGGAGATTTAGGTCCAGTTTATGGAACTCAGTGGAGACACTGGAAGACTGCTGAAGGAAAAGAAATTGATCAGTTCGGAGATTTAGTTGCAACACTTAAAAAAAGCCCTAGTTCAAGAAGATTAATAGTTAGTGCTTGGAATCCTGCCGAAGTTCCTAGTATGGCTCTACCGCCCTGTCATGTTATGTATCATCTTAATGTACAGGATGGAAAAATGGACTTACAATTATATCAAAGATCATGTGATATGTTTTTAGGAGTCCCATTTAATATTGCAAGTTATGCTATGTTAGCTCAAATACTTGCACAACAGGCAGGATTAGAACCAAGAAGATTTATTCATTCTTTTGGAGATTCACATTTTTACTGTGGTGCTGGAGAACGAGGAGCTTTTTATGGAAAAAATCTGGGAAACTTAAAAGCAATCATGCATTCTGCTGAAGGAAAAGAATTTTTACAAATACTTGATTGGATAAATAACCAAGCTCCTGCTGAAGAGCCTGGAAAAGAGGGGCAAGATCACGTAACAGGAATACTTGAGCAGCTATCAAGAGAGCCCCTAACTCTCCCAAAATTAGTCGTGGCAGATAAACCTTATCAAGAGTTAACAATAGAGGATATTAAATTAGAAGGCTATGAATCTCATCCGGCTATAAAAAGAGCTATGGCTGTTTAGTAAAAATAATATAAAATGAGTCTTACAATAATTGCTGCAGTTGCTGAAAATAATGTTATTGGCGTAAATGGAAAAATGCCGTGGTATATTCCTGAAGATTTTAAAAGATTCAAAAGACTTACTACAGGACATCCAGTTATTATGGGGTTCAATACTCATAATTCAATCTTAGAAGCATTAAAAAGGCCTTTGCCAGAAAGACAAAATATTGTTTTATTTCCAGAGCCCAAAGAAGGAGCTGGTAATGTTTATTTTTGCAGAACAATTGAGGAAGCCATAAAAAAAGCCAGCGAGTTTCATCCTGAAGCTTTTATTATTGGCGGGCAATCAATTTATCAACAAACCATGAGCCTTGCGGATAAACTTGAGATTACAGAAGTCCACCAAGCCTATAGTGGTGATGCTTTTTTTCCTGAAATTGATAGAAGAATCTGGCAAGAAGCAATGAGAGAGAATCACGAAAAATATTCTTTTGTAACCTACCTAAGAAAATAACTTAATCTAATAAATTTAAACTTCTATTTTTGAGAAAGCATAACTACCTATTGCAAGAATTACTAGGGAAACTAAAGCTACAATCAACAAATCTAGTCCTATGCCAAACTGATAGGTTCCAACAAGAGTTCCTCTCAATCCATCAACACAATAGGAAAGAGGATTTATCCGAGTTATTGTTGTTAAAACTGGTGATAGACCTTGTAGAGGGAATAAAGCTCCTGATAAAAAGAAGATTGGCATTATAATAAAGTTCATAATCAATGGGAAGGCTTGCATATCCTCTAGTCTTGAAGCGATTGCTGTTCCTAGTGCTGTAAATAAAAGTGCGGTTAGGAACATAAAGACTAGGGCAGGAATAATATCTAGAAAACTAGGTATATGAAAACCAATCAGCAGAGTTAATAAGAGAACAACTACTCCCTGAATTGCCGAAGTTGTTGCTCCACCAAGAGTTCTTCCCAACATTATTTTAAATCTTGAGACAGGAGCAACCATTGTTTCTTTTAAAAAACCAAATTGCCTATCCCAAATTATTTCTATGCCATTAAACATTGCTGTGAATAAAATAGACATTGCAATTATTCCTGGAGCTAAAAATTCTAGATAATTTCCACCACCAGCTTTCTGAAAAATAGGACCAAGCCCAAAACCAAGAGCAACAAAAAATAATAAAGGCTGAGCTAATGAGCCTAGGATTCTTGCTTTTGAACGCCAATATCTTTTTATTTGCCTTAACCACATTGCATAAATTACTCCCATTATCTTCGCCCCCAGGCTCTTGAATGAGTCCTAAAATTTTCTTTAGCGCCAGCTGTTTCTTCTCTTATAGTATGTCCTGTTAATTTCAGGAAAGCATCTTCTAACGAGTTAGTTTTTGTTGCTTTTTTTAATTCTTGAACAGTTCCTTGCTTGATTATTTTACCATGGTCAATTATTGCAATTTCATCTGCTATTTTTGCTGCTTCTTCCATATAATGGGTTGTTAAGAAAACTGTCATGCCTTCTCTTTTATTTAGGTCTTTAATATAATTCCAAAGATGATTTCTTGTTTGAGGGTCTAACCCTATTGTTGGCTCATCCAGGAAAAGTATTTTTGGATGATGTAATAATCCTCTAGCTATTTCAAGTCTTCTTTTCATACCGCCTGAAAAATGCTTGACTAAATCATTTCTTCTGTCCCAGAGTTCTACAAACTTGAGTAATTGTTCTATTCTTTCTTTTCTAACTTTTTTAGAAACCCCATAGAGAACCCCGTGAAACTCTAAATTTTCCAAGGCGGTTAGCTCATCATCTAAACTTGGGTCTTGAAATATGATTCCAAAAGAAGCTCGAGCTTGTTCTTGCTGATGAATTGGGTCAAAACCATTTATGAGAAGCTTGCCTGAAGTGGGATGCAGTAAGGTTGTTAACATCTTTATCGTCGTGGTTTTTCCTGCTCCATTTGGACCTAAAAATGCAAAAACTTTTCCTTGTTTCACACTAAAAGAAACATCATTTACTGCCTTAATTTTATCAAAATTCTTATGCAAATTTTTTACTTCTATTATATTCATTGTTTTGCTACTCCTCACTCTTTTTTGTTATAGGTAGATTTTATTTTTAGTTTTTAAATGTTGTGAATATACTTAACAACGAATTTATAATAGGGGCCATAAAACCCATAAAAGCTATTATAAACTCGAAAATTTATATTATTGCATGGAAAACCTTGTTTATAAAGTAAAGTTGTCTAAAAAATACAGACACGTAACGGACTCTGTAGTTGAAGCAGAGTTAGAAGATTATAAAAGAAAAAATCCTAACTGGAAAGAGTATAGGGAGGGTCTTATTATCCGAGATATTCGGGCAAAACTTCATAGGATTCACGGGAGCTTTAGGTTAAGTGATAAAAATGATAAAAAACTCAAACAGAGCTTAGAAAAAAAAGACTTTCTTAGTATTTTAAAACAAAACAGATCTACTCGTGAAAGGATTGATATTTATCCAGAGTTATATGAAAAGATTTTTGAGATAACAGGAAACCCATCTATTATTGTTGACCTGGGAGCAGGGCTTAATCCTGTTTCTATACCTTTAATGAATCTCAATAAGAGTTTAGTTTATTACTCCTATGATATTAATGAAAAAGAAAATGATTTTCTTAATGAATTCTTTAAAAAACTTGAGATTAATGGCAAATCTAGCTTGTTGGATTTAACTAATGTCGAAAATATAAAAGCTCTGCCCGAGTCAGACTTGTGTTTTATGTTCAAACTTGTTGATGTTCTTGAAGCTAATAAAAAAGGGCATAAATATTCTGAAGAAATCATAAAAATCCTGGCAGATAAATGTAAGTTTGTTGTTGTAAGCTTTTCAAAGCTTACTGTTTCGGGAAAAAAAATGAATTTTCCTTATAGGGGCTGGATTGAAAGAATGCTTGAGCGAATTGGTTTGAAATTTAAACAACTCGACTTTGACAATGAAGTTTTTTATGTTGTATCAAAATAATATAATATGAACTCTGAAAAATATCTTTTTAAAAAACCATTGATTGAAGGCTTGATAAAAAGCAGGCCAAATAGATTTATTATGATGGTTGAAATTAATGGTAAAGTTGAAAAGTGCCATTGCCCTTCAACAGGGAGAATTGGAGATATAATTTTCAAAGATATTCCTTGTTTAGTTTCCAAGGCCGAAAGTGAAAGCAAAAGAAAAACCAAGTTTACAGTTGAAGCATTCTCTAATGATAATCCAAAATTAAAAACAAAACTTGGATTGGAATAAATCAAACAAAAGCAAATGCTTACATTGAATTCTTTCTGAAAAATAATCTTCTTGGTAAAATGATAAAAAGCGTTAAAGAACTAAAAAGAGAGGTTAATTTTGCTCATTCTAGACTAGATTTTTTAGTTAATAATAAAGATTATATTGAAGTTAAAACTCCGCTAATAGACTTGCCAAATCCTAAAAAGGAAAAACAAGAACATACGAGGTTTAATTCTTTTGATAGGCTCGTAAAACATTTTAATGATCTTTCAAAGCATCTTGAAAAGAATAAAAGAGCAATACTTCTTATGTGTTATATATTTGATGCTCCTGCTTTCAAAGTACCTCCTGTTTCTAAAGCAGAGATGAAAATAGTTAGAGCTGCTAGACGAGCCCAGAGTAAAGGTTTAGAAAACTGGCAGATAAATCTTGCTATTAGCAAAGAAGGAGTTAGACTGGTTGATTATTTTAAGCTAGAGTTATTTCATAAATAAAGTTTATGATTTTTTATGTTGTTCTTGGCAAAGATTCTAATTCAAAATAATCATAAGCCATCTGTATTAATTTCAAAACTCTATTTCTATCACCTACAAATTTTTCAAATGAAAAATTATCTCTGCCTTTTAACATTTTTTCAATTGCAGCTATATCTTCTGGCTTTACGCAATCAGCCATAACAGGACCATAAACTATTCTTCTAGCACCTACTTGAATTATATCTCTAAAGCAACCAGTACAGGGATGGCCTGTAATATAAAATGTTGAATCTTGCAAAGAAATCCCCCTTCTTGCAGCATTATTAATAGCATTTCTTTCAGAATGAATAAAAAAAGGATATTTTTCGGGCCTTGTTAAAGGAATTTCTGCATCAATACAGCCTCTTGGTGGAGAATTATATCCTAAGCTTAGAGGTTCATGATTAGGTCCAACAACAATGCAACCCTGTTTTGTACTTGGATCCATAGAACGCATTGCTATTTGAAATGCCTGAGCCATATAATACTCGTCCCACTGCGGCTTTTCCCAATTTTTAAATAGCTCTTGTCTATTCATTCTTTTACCTGCAAAACTAGCAATATAAAGATTTGTTTGGTTTAATAGATATATTGAGCAGCAAGATTTAAAACTAACTTATCTTAATAAAATTAAGCCCATGTCGCATAACGGTATTGCACGAGCCTGGAAAGCTCGACCTTTTACTAGGTGCCCAGGTTCGACTCCTGGCATGGGCGTCGAAAAGCTTAAAAGTATAAGTGTATTACTATAATTATCAAATCCCCGGTATGGTCTTCGGGCAATGCCGGGCTTACATTTTTCAAAACGCTTATAAATACTAAAATCTTACTCGTTTTATGAAAAGCATAAAAGGGAGTGAAACAGAGAAAAATCTTCTTAGGGCATTTGCTGGCGAGAGCCAAGCAAGAAATAGATATACTTATTTTTCAAGCCAAGCTAAAAAAGAAGGTTTTGAACAAATAAGTGCTATATTTCTTGAAACTGCAGATAATGAAAAAGAGCATGCAAAAGTTTTCTTTAAATTCTTAGAAGGTGGAGACCTAGAGATTCAAGCAAGTTATCCTGCTGGAAAAATTGGAAATACTCAAGAAAATCTCCTTGCTGCTGCAAATGGTGAGAAAATGGAATGGTCTGCAATTTATCCTGATTTTGAAAAGATTGCTAAAAAAGAAGGCTTTGAGAGTATTGCAAAAGCTTTCAAAGAGATTGGAGAAGTAGAAGAGCAGCACGAAAAAAGATACAGAAAACTTCTTGAAAATGTTAAGAACAAAAAAGTTTTTAGAAAAGATAAAGTAGTAAAATGGAAATGTAGAAACTGTGGCTATGTTCATGAAGGTAAAGATGCTCCTGACACTTGCCCTGCTTGTTCTCATCCTCAAGCTTTTTATGAAGTTTTAGAAGAAAACTACTAAAAACAATTTTTATTCTTTTTCCTGCCAAAAAGGTAAAGAAAAAGGCTCTTTTTCCTGCCAAAAAGGTAAAAATATATCCGCTTATCCTCGATTATTCTTATTTTTATTTCCTGCCAAAAAGGTAAAGTTTATAAAGGTAATTAGATTAACCAATCTATGAGCTACATAGAAAAAAAAAGCAAAAATGGAAAGGTTTACTCTTCTTTTGTTAAAAAGATATCCTTTATGGGCAAGGTCTTTGTTATTAAAGAATATATTGGAACTGACGCTATTAGGGCTAATAAAGAAAAATACATCTTAGACCATCTTGATGAACTATCTAATAAAGAATTTAATTTTAGAAAGAATTTTCTTAAACAAGTTAAGGATAGACTTTCATATAATGAAAATCTCCCTGAAAAAATTGAACAAAAATCTATAAAAATAAATAATCTTATTGAAGGAAAAGATTGTGAACAACAAATAAGCACCGAATTTGCAAAAGAATTTATTTTTAATTCCAATAACATAGAAGGTTCAAAAATTCCTGCTGAGAAGGTTAAGGAGATAATTGACAAGGGGGATACTAAATATGATAACCTGAATGAGGTAAAAGAAGTAAAGAATTCTATTTTAGCATTTGAATACTTAAAAAAATCATTTAAATTTAATCTGTCTTCAATAAAGAGATTATATCATATTTTGACTAAAGATTTATTTATGATAGGTAATATTCCTTATCCCAAAGGTTTTAAAAAAGAAAATGTAATCGTAGGTAATTCTCAAACAACACCTCCTCAGAAGGTAGAGGAAGAGTTAATTGCATTATTAAAATGGTATAAACTAAATAAAAATAAATTACACCATTTAATTTTAGCATTTGAATTTCATAGAAGATATGAATTTATACATCCATTTAGAGATGGCAATGGAAGAACTGGAAGGTTGATAATGAATAAAATATTAATGAGTGCCGGATACTCTCCAATAATTGTATATAAGGATAATAAACTTTCCTACTTTAATGCTATAGAAAAAACGATTGATGGAAAATTAAAAAATTATTATCAATTCATGCTCGAGCAAGCAGATAAAAGTTATGATTATTTACTTGATGTGATAAACAAGTATTAACTCGAGTTTTATTCTTTTTCCTGTTCAGCTTTCTTTTTCATATAACCCAAGTCTTTGACTTGTTGTTTTATGTTTTCAAGAACATCTGTAAGATGAGCAGATACAAACTTTATAGCTCCTGCACATTCGTGACCGCCACCATCAACATTTGCATGGGGTAAGTCTTTTTTTAGCTTTTTTATTATTTTTTCTACTGGTAAAACCGGCTGATTTGCTCTAACTATAACCATATCTGCAAGATAACCAAAAGTTATTATTGGAGTATTTTCTTTTCCTGCTAGTAAACTATCGTGAATCAAGCTCAAGACCTTTCCAGGAGCAGGATACTTGAATCTTACAGTATATTTTTCTAAGTCTATAGTTGAGAAAATAATTCCATCAATTTCTTGAGTTCTTAGATAAGGCAGAGTTGACTGTAATTGTGTTTCGACTCCTTTCTTAACTTCTTCGCTTATTATCTTAACAAACTCAGGATTTACAAATAATTGCTCAAACAAGCCTTTTCCTGCATCAAACTTTACATTATAGGCAATAAAATCTATTGACATTCCAATTTTCAATAACTCTTCTCTTGTTTTCTTGCTATTTTTAATATACTCTTCTGTCTCAGGTATTTCACAGTGGTCAGCTATTGCTGCAACAGCAGGAAGCATTGGCTCTTCATAATCTTCGCAAACTAGCCTAGCTATTTCATAGGCTAGCATTCCTGCACTTGTCTGACTATCTAGTCCTTCAATATAAGGATTTAGATGCATTGAGATATAAGGATCAACTGCTGTTTTTTTATTGTTTAAAATAACGGGATTGTGATGGTCAACAACTATAACTTCAAAACCTAGAGAATGTAAAGTTCTTACTCCAAGAACATCTTCAGGAGTAGAACCATTATCTAAAACTATAATTAATGGTTTTTCTTGTCCGTGTGACTCAATAATTCTTTTTGTGAGTATAATATCCCTAAAAACATCAGCAATTTCATAAAAAGGAGCTCTACTAGGCGAGCGATATAAATTATAATCAGGATTTACTCCTATTTTTTCCATTAGCATTTTGCAAGAGTGTTCAATAACTAATCCAGAAGTAATTCCATCAGCATCAGCATGATGTCTTATCATAATTGATTGATTTTCAAGAATAGCTTTTCTTAGTCTTTGAGCAATTTTATAAAAATAAGGTTTTAATTTTTCATATCTTGCAGATTTTATGCTAAACTCTCTTTCAACTGGCTTTGAGTTTTCTTCTATAACTTTATCCAGAGTTTTATCTGTCTTTTTTATTGAATCTATTTCAATCTGCAATTTTCCTGCACGTTCATTAACTTTTCCAGCTAGCTCAACTACCTCGCCTGTTTGAAAATCTGATTCTTTTATTACTGCATCAACTGAACCGTAACCATCGCTTACGACAAAAATAACCGGACCTGGTTGTGTTTTCCTCATTATTTTAACTGTGCCCTGAAAATAATCCTGATCTTTCAGATCAATTATGCTTGCCATTGTTCTTCTTGGTTTAAATCCGTGGCCCGAGTTAAAACTAGGTTTGAATTTCTTATTTCCAAAATTTTTATTAAATTTTCTTTCCATGTTTTTTATTATACCTGATAGTATTTATCGTATTTAAACTTAATTCATTAGAACTAAATCTTTTTTTACTTTCCTTTTTTTGCTTTTTCCTATTTACTTCTTTCTGTCTTTCTCTTGAATAATAAAAAGAGAATAAAAAATAAATTATTTTTGTTTAATCTTTAGATTTATTAAAAATCTTCTGATTCTGTTGTTTCTGTTTCTTCTTCAGTTGCTTCAGCTTCTTCTGTTCCTTCAGTTGCTTCTTTCTTAGCTGGGGCTTCTTTGTTGAAACTTTTCCTTGGTTCAATACCCTTTGACTTGAAGTAGCACTCTTTGCAGAGAACTGCGCTTCCTTCTCTAGGCTTGAAAGGAACTTCATCTTCTTTTCCACATTGTGAACACTTTATCTTAGTCATTTCACGTGGTCCGAAGCTTCTTCTGAATCCGCCAGGTCTTCTATTTCCACCGCCGAATCCGCCAGAATTGCCTCGAAAATTTCCGTATGCCATTCTTAAATTTTTTCCTCCAATGTTGTTTATTTCTTATAAGAATTCGTTTTCCTCAACTCAACATTGTCTCAACTACTTCTTATGATATATCACCTTTTGATGGGTTTATAAAGGTTTTGGAAACGAGTTCTTGT